>Ga0335083_10000768_pt1 | contig 46155 bp, 41 predicted proteins | sample Lox_Sample_42_FD_206716 | JGI IMG/M metagenome (GOLD analysis project Ga0335083, IMG submission 206716) | Soil microbial communities from Loxahatchee National Wildlife Refuge, Florida, United States - Lox_Sample_4.2 | ecosystem: Environmental > Terrestrial > Soil > Wetlands | place: USA...
GTGCCGGCCGCGCGTGGAGACCACTTCGCCGCCGTTGAGGAAATCGCCGGACACGGCAATCGCCTGATCGAGCAATCCGCCCGGATCGTTGCGCAGGTCGATCACGTAACCCTTGAGGTTGCCGCCAATCTCCTGCCTCAGGTCTTTCACCGCCTTCTCGAGGCCCGACGCTGTGCGTTCGTTGAAGGCGGAGATACGGACGTAACCGACATCGCCTTCCTTGTGATACTTCACGCTGTCCACATGCACGATGGCGCGGGTGAGAGTCACGTCGAACGGCTTCTTGCTGCCGGGACGCAAGATCGTGAGCGACACCTTGCTGCCTTGCGGCCCGCGCATCTTGGCGATGGCGTCGTCGAGCTCCATGCCCTGGATCGGTGTCTGGTCAATGGCGGCGATGAAATCGCCGGTCTTGAGTCCGGCTTTGGCGGCCGGCGTATCGTCGATCGGCGAGATGACCTTCACGAGGCCGTCTTCCATCGTGACTTCGAGTCCGAGGCCGCCGAATTCGCCCTTGGTCTGGATCTGCATGTCGGCGAAGGCCTTCGCGTCCATGTAGCTCGAATGCGGATCGAGCGAGGACACCATGCCTTCGATGGCGTTGTTGATCAGCTCCTTGTCTTCGACCGGGCGCACATAATTTGCGCGCACCAGCTCGAACGCATCGCTGAACACATCGAGACGCCGGTATGTGTTCATGTCGCTTGCGCCGTACACGGCCGGAAACAGCATCATCGCGCCCGCAAATCCCGCGAGAGCACCCGCACCCACCAACGCATACCGCTTCATGATTTTTTTGCCTTCCTCAGATCGATGCCGAGCCATGGCGCCGGACTGATGTCTTTTCCGTTTTGCCGGAGTTCGAAGTAAAGCCTCGCCCCATTGCCTTTCGGCGCCATCCTGCCGACCGGTTCGCCGGCCAGAAGCTGGTCACCGGCGCGAACGTCCACCCGGTCCATGCCAGCCAGCACCAAATCGTATCCGCCGGGCAATTCTAAGATCAAGACTTGGCCGGTTTTATGGTAACGGCCTGCGAAAAGCACGCGCGAGTCGGCCGGTGCGACAACGGCAGCCGATGGCGCGGTGACGAAGGTCAGTCCGGGCATGGCCGCCCTCTCGCTGCCGCCCGGAACGATCTGGCCATTGACGGGCCGGAACAGGGTGGCGCGGCCGCCGGGGCCCCGCATCGGCTGATCATTTGCAGCAGTCACCACGGTCATGCCCGATTGCTGGGCGGCGCTGCGCAGGGCGGCGACCCGGTCAAGCAGGTTTTTGAGGTCGGTCGCCTCCTTCACGATGGTGTCGAGCTGCGCCTGCAACCCGGCATAGGCCTCCGATGCGGCACCGGCTTCCGCTTCTCGCCTCGCGACAAGTTGATCGAGTTCGCTGCGCGCGTCCGAGAGAGCGGCGAGGTTGTTCGCGGCGTCCGTTCGCCGCGCGGCGAGTGCTACACGCGTTGCCTTCAGCGCTTCGATGCGATGGGCGAGCGTCGCCGCGGCCGCATAGATCTGCGGCAGGGACGCACCCAGCACCATGGCGCCGCGCGAGGCCTTCAGCGCGTCGTCCGGCTGCAGCGCAATGGCCGGCGGATAATCGGACTGCACGCGCTCGAGCAATCCCAGGAGTCGCGCCACGCGCACGCGATCCTTCGCGAAGCCTGCGGTGAGCGTCTTCTCCTGCGCGGCGAGTTGCGCGATTTGCGCATCGAGTGTCTGCTTCTCGCGTTCCAACGCCTGCACGTGAGCCACTGTCTCGATCAGCTTCCGTCGCAGCGCGAGCGCCTCGGCTTTCAGCGCGGTGCTCTTCTGCTTCGCGGTTTCGACGGACGGTTTCGCTTTCTGGATCTGCTGCTGCAGCGATTTGTACCGTTCGCCGGTCGAGGGCAGCTTGCCTGCCGCACTCGCCGGCACACCGTTCGAGGTGTCCTGTGCGACCGCACGGCCGACCGCAAACGCAAGGCTTGCGACCACGACGATTGCGCGAATCAATGAAGTAGCCACTGCGCAGTGATAGCAGATGCTGGGGTACTAAGCCTTCTTCGTCTGAGCTTTCACGGTCTCGATCCGAGCTTTGATCTTTTCCGGATCGCCGAGGAATTTCGCCTCCGCCGATTTGAAATTCGCATCCAGCCGGTAGGCGCGCGGAATTCCCGTCGGTAGATCGACACCCACGATCTCCGCGTCCGAAATGCCTTCGAGATGCTTCATCAACGCGCGCAGGGAATTGCCGTGCGCCGCAATCAGCACGCGCTTTCCGCGCTTGAGCTCCGGCACGATGGCGCTCTCCCAATAGGGCAGCACGCGCGCCAGAACGTCCTTGAGACTTTCGCTTGTGGGCAATTCGTGCGCCGTCAATCCCGCATAGCGCGGATCGTCTTTCGGATAATCGAGCGGCGAATTCACGTCCGCCGGAGGCGGCGGCGTGTCGTAGGAGCGGCGCCAGATCTTCACCTGCGCTTCGCCGAATTCTTCAACCGATTCCAGCTTGTTCTTGCCCTGCAGCGCGCCGTAGTGCCGCTCGTTGAGCCGCCAGTGATTGGTGACCGGAATCCACATGCGGTCCATCTCTTCGAGCGCGAGCCAAAGCGTCTTGATGGCGCGCGCCAGCACGGAGGTGAATGCCAGGTCCGGTTCGAAGGCTTCGCGCGAGAGCGTCAGTCCGGACTCACGCGCCTCCTCGATTCCTCTGTCCGACAGGCGGACATCGCGCCAGCCGGTGAACAGGTTCCTCTTGTTCCAGTCACTTTCGCCGTGGCGAAGCAGCACGAGCTGATAGGGCGAGGGCATGGGCGACGAATCCTCGAAAACCTGCCGCTTTAAGCACAATCGGGCCTCTGAAATAAGCGGAACAAGGCGTGGGCTCGCGGGTTGCCTTTTGGAAGCGAGACGCGCGCCGTGGCTGTGCATTCCTTCGGGCCCGCCGAGCGGGCGGAACATTACCGGCGAATGGCCGCCGAAGCGGCCGCGCGGGCCGAGCGGATGCCGCATTTCCGGACGGGTTTCCTCAAGCTGGCGGCGCGGTGGGAGGCGGTGGCGGCCGAGATCGAGCGAAGACTGGAGTGCGAGGGAAACCGGGACCGGAACCGTGAGGTGGCGCCAGTCACACGATCCCGCGGGCAGCACGAAACCCTTTAAGTCCCATCGGGCTCCGGCCGATCCCGACCGGAATCCCATCGCTTCGCCAGCCGGGCCGTATGCGTGGCCAGCTGTTCCCAGCCCTCCGCGATGGTCTCAAACGATTTCCGCATTTCAGGGTCCGAGGCTCGGCGGGCGTGGTGCCGGGCTTCTTCGGCTCGGGCGAGGTAATCGGCAATGCGATCCTCAGCCGGGGTTTCTGTCGCCCCCATGCCGCATTCTCCCTCAGTCGCGCCCCCGCGACGGTTGGCTTCTTATCGCTTCACGATGCGGTTGACAAAGTTCCCGAGTTCAATCGCGGACGTCAGTCGCCCTGATCGGCAGTGCGCAGCGCCGGCAAAGCCGGTTTGGCCGGTGCCTGTTTCGCCGCGAGCTTGGGCTTCGATTTCGCCGCAACCTTGGCCGGTGCCGATTTTGAGGACTTCACCGGTCCGGCAAACGGATCGTTCGGCACAGCCTGCATCACCACGGTCGGAGGTGCCGCCACAATGGCTTTGGTCTGCTTGCTGTCTGCAACCGAAACGGGCGCCGGCATCAGTGACTTGGGCGCCGCGTTCGCCACTGTCCGTTTCGGTGAAGCCTGTTGCGCCGCCGCCTGCTGCGTCGCGGACTTCTGCGCGGCCGCATCGTGCTTCGGTGCAGTTGCAACGGCAACGACCGGCTTCGAACCCTGTGCCGATGCCACAACCGCAGGCGACTTCGCGGCGCGCATTTTCATCAGCTCGTCGAGATTGCTCGCGACCTTGGGATTGGCCGCGCCCGCCGCCTTCGCCTGCGCCAGCATCCGCTGCGCGCTGTCGAGATCGCCGACAAGCATGCGCGACACGGCATAATTGTTCAACACCGACGGTTCGCCGGGCTTCAACGTCAGCGCATGCTCATACGCACTCTTGGCGTTCTTGTGATCGTCCATCTGATCGTAGGCGACGCCGAGCGCCGAGTAGTAGGTCCAGTTGCTGCCGTCGAGCTGGGTGGCGCGCAAGAGAAACGCGACCGCGTCCTTCGAACTGCCTTGCTGCTCCAGAGCCTTGCCGTATTCTCCGACGACGCGCGCATTGTCGGGATCGACGAGCATCACCTGCGCCAGGGCCTTGGTCGCGCCGGCATAGTCGCCTTGCATTCGCATCGCCTTTGCGCGCTCCAGTTCGGCGTCGACACTCACCGGCGGACCTGCCGGCTCCTGCGAGTCCGATGTATCCGCCTGGTGGGTTTGCTGCGCCGCCGGTTTCGCCGCGGGCTTCTTGTCGCTGTCGTCGCTGCCGAACAGGGACCAGCCGCCGCAAACGGCAAATGCGAACAGGGCGACGGCGCTCAAGCCAAGGCGGGACATGGAAAACTCCGAGGGGAACTCTGCGTCCGTCATTGTGTCCTTGATCCGGTCAACAAAGCCTTAAGCATGCGGCCCGAATTGGCTTCAGTCCCATTGTTGACGCAAATCCGTGCTTGTCTCCGACATGGCATGGTGGCGGGTCGCGCGAGGCATGGCGCTGGCGGGAGTCTTCCTCGCCGCCGGGCTCTCGGCCGCCTCGCTGCTGGCGGTCGAAGCGCAAACGACCGTTCTTCACACGCCATTCGTGATCGTGACGGGTTCAACCGAGGGAACCTATTTTCCCATCGGCGAGGCCGTTGCCGCCATTGTCAGCCATCCGCCGGGCGTGTCGCGCTGCGAGAAATCCGGCGTGTGCGGTCCGCCCGGATTGATCGCGTCTGTCCGCACCAGCGAGGGAACCATCGCCAACCTTCTCGCAGTGAATGCCGGAACGGCCGATGCCGGTTTCGCGCAATCCGATATCGTGCGCGAAGCGGTCGCGGGGCAGGGCGCGTTCCGCAAAGCCGGAAAGCAAACTCATTTGCGCGTTCTTGCGAGCCTGTTTCCGGAGGAGCTGCAGCTGATCGCCGCGAAGTCGGCGAAGATCCGTAGTGTGGCGGACCTTGCCGGCAAGCGCGTGGCGATCGGTCCGGAAGGATCGGGCACCAACGAGACCGTTCGACAGGTTCTGTCCGCCTACGGCGTCAAGCTGGATCGACTCAAACCCGACCGCGATTCTCCGGACACAGCGGCTCTTGATTTCGCCAAGGGCAAGCTCGACGCACTTTTCTTCATCGGCGGCGCGCCGGTGCCGTTCATCCGCGATCTGCTTGCGACCGGAAAGGCCACACTCGTTCCCATCGCCGGCGCAGGCCGCGATCGTGTGCTGCGGCAGATGAAGGGACTGACCGCAGCCGGGATTCCGGCCGGGCTCTACCCCGGCGTGGGCAAAACCGAAACCGTGGCGCTGAGGGCCGTACTGGTGGTGCGGGACACGGCCAGCAATGCGGTGATCTATGGCGTGACGCAGGCGCTGTTCAATCCGGCGAATCGCAGCATCCTCACAGGCAGCCACCGCAGCGCCGGGTTCATCCGCATCGACGACGCGCCGCGCGACCCGCCGGCGCCCATTCATCCCGGAGCGGCACCCTTCTATGCCGGGTTGAGCAGCCTGCCGAAACCGGTCGACGCCTCCGCCGAGCACTAGGCGACGCCCGAATCCACTTCTTCCTTCGCAGCGCGTTCCCATTCGCGCATCGCCGGCAGACTCCAGATTCGCTTGCAATAGGCCTCCACGATCCCAGGCACTTCGACACCGTAGGTCCGGAAACGCGAAACGACCGGTGCATACATGCAATCGGCGACGGAGAATCTGCCGAACAGGAAGCCGCGTTCGTCGCTGTGATGCTCGAGCGCATGCACCCACGCCTCGATGATGCGTGCGATCTGCGCTTTGGTTGCGTCGCGCAAGGCCGGCATGGGAACGGTCCGGGCGAAATCCATCGAAAGTTGCTCGCGCAGGTCGGGAAATCCGGAATGCATTTCGGCGGCATAGGAGCGGGCTTCGGCGCGCTTCCAGGGATCGTCGGGCCACAGCTTCGCGTCGGGATGGCGCTCGGCGATGGTCTCGCAGATGGCGAGGCTGTCCCAGATCGTGTGCTCGTTCCTACCGTCGGCGATCTTCAGGACGGGCACGCGGCCCGCCGCGGAATACTGCCGGATCGCTTCGGTTGTCAGCTGATCCTTGCGCAGCGGCACAACAATTTCTTCGAATGGAACGCCGGCGGCCTTCAGTGCCAGCCAGGGCCTGAGGCTCCAGCTCGACCAATCCTTCGTCCCGACGATGAGGGTGTAGCGTCCGGTCATCCCATGTCTCCCATTGCGGCGTGCCCAACCGGTTTCTAAATTCGCGCGGCTTTTCCGAACAGGTCTTCCCATGCATGCGAGCCTTGTCCGAAGCGCAAAGAGCGCAATCCCGCTTCACGCGGTGACCTCCGATCATCTCAAGCGGTGGTTGCCCACGCGCGGCAAGCGCGAAGCCGATTGGCTGAAGGCGGCCAATTTTTCCGCGCGGGAGCACGAGCTTCTGCTGGTGCCGAATGCATCCGGGGCGATCTCGGCTGCGGTGCTGGGTTTGGGCAAGGGCATCGATCCACTGGCCCTCGCCGCGTTCTCGGAATCGCTGCCGCAGGGCACCTACGCACTCGGCGACGTGCCGCAAGACCATGGCGGCGAGCGCGGCGCGCTGGCGTGGATTCTCGGCACCTACAAATTCGACCGCTACCGCAAGAAGAACACGCGCCAGTTGCCCAAGCTGGTGGTGCCGAAGGGCGTCGATGCGGAAGAGGTGACCCGCATTGCCGAATCCGTGTTCCTGGCCCGCGATCTGGTCAACACGCCGTCGAACGATCTGGGGCCGGAAGAGCTTGCCGCCGCCGCGCGCGATCTGGCGAAGAGGCACGGCGCGAAAATTTCTGTGATCGTGGGCGACGATCTGCTGAAGCAGAACTATCCGCTGGTACACACCGTGGGCCGCGCGTCGTCGCGTCCGCCGCGCCTCATCGATATCACCTGGGGACATGCCAATGCGCCGAAGGTGACATTGGTCGGCAAGGGCGTGGTGTTCGATTCGGGCGGCCTCGATCTCAAACCGTCGTCCGGCATGCTCACCATGAAGAAGGACATGGGTGGCGCCGCCGTTGTGCTCGCCATTGCCGCCATGGTGATGGGCGCCAAACTCAAGCTGCGCCTGCGCGTGCTGATTCCGGCCGTGGAGAATTCCGTGTCGGGCTCGGCTTACCGGCCCGGCGACGTGTTCAAGAGCCGCAAGGGCCTGACGGTGGAGATCGGCAACACCGATGCCGAAGGCCGCCTCATTCTCGCCGATGCGTTGGCAGAAGCGGATACGGAGTCGCCGGAGCTGCTGCTCGATGTCGCAACGCTGACCGGCGCTGCGCGCTCCGCAACCGGCATGGAGTTGCCGCCCTTCTTCACGGACGACGAAACGCTGGCGGGCGATCTCGCGCGTGTTTCGAAAGATGTGCACGATCCGTTGTGGCGCTTGCCGCTGTGGCGCAGCTACGAGTCCGCCATCGGAAGTTCGATTGCCGATCTGAACAACTCGCCGGATTACGGATTGGCCGGTGCCATCACGGCGGCATTGTTCCTCAACCGGTTCGTGACGCGCACGAAATCCTGGGCCCATTTCGATGTGCCGGCGTGGGTGGATCGTCCGCGTCCGGGGCGGCGCAAAGGTGCCGAGGCCAACGCGGCGCGGGCCATCTACGCGCTGCTGAAGGCGCGATACGGCTAGAGATTCAGAATTCGCGCCAGCGTTTCGACGACGCGATCAACATCGTCGGTTGTCATCGAGGCGAACAGCGGCAAGCTGAGGGCCTGGGCATAGTACGCATCCGCGCCGGGCAGCGAGAGCTCGCCGTCGCGCTTGCGCCAGTAGGGCTGGCGGTGCACCGGATAGTAGTGCACCTGCGTTCCGATTCCGTCGGCCGTCAGCGACCGCATCAATTCGGCGCGCGACATTCCGGCGGCGGCGAAATCGATCCGAGCGACATAGAGATGCCACGCGGGAAGGCATAAGTTGGTTCGGGCCAGCGGCTTCACAACCGGCGCGAGACCTTGCAGCAGCGCGTCGTAGTGCACCGCGAGTGCGCGTCGCCGCGCCACGAAGCGGCCGAGCTTGGCAATTTGCGAGCAGCCGAGCGCGCACTGGATGTCGTTGGCGCGCCAGTTGAACTCCGGCTCGACCAGTTCGTAGTACCAGGGGTTCGGTGTGCCATCGCGATCGAACGCGTCATCTCTATTTTCGAATTCAACAGGTTCGCGCGTCATGCCGTGGTTGCGGGCGAGCACGAGACGCTTCGCCATGTCCTGATCGTTCGTCGTGACGGCGCCGCCTTCGCCCATGGCGATCGTCTTCACCGGGTGGAAGGAGAAGACGCTCAGATCGGCGAACGGATTGCCGCCGATGGGATGCACCGCGCCGTCGCTCGAAAGGTAGGCCGTTCCTACGGCGTGGCAGGCGTCGTCGACAAGTTTCGCACCATGCACGCGTGCGATATCGGCAATCGTTTCGAGGTCGCCGCACTGGCCGTTCAGATGCACGTTGAACACGGCATCGATCTTGCCGCCGCGCGTGATAGCGGCTTCCAGCGTTTCCGCTGTCATGAGGCCGGTCGCCGGATCGACGTCGGCGAACACGATCTCGGCGCCGTTCAGGTGCGGCGCACTGGCGGTTGCGAGAAACGTGATTGAGGGAACGACGATTTTCGTCCCGCGTCGGAGGTTCAGCGCGCGCGCCGCCATATGCAGCGCCGCTGTGCCGTTCGAGCAGACCACCGCGTGCCTGGCTTGAACCACCTTCGCCAGCGCCGCTTCGAAACGCGCGACATACGGGCCAGTCGTCAGACAGTCGCTGCGCAACGCATCGGTGACCGATGCGATGTCGTCATCCTCGATGACCTGGCGGCCATAGGGCAGGAAGGAATTGACCGGAGCGGGCGAAATCCGTTTTGCGGCCGCGCTCACGAAAATGCCTGCGCCAGAAGCATCTGAAGCCCGCGCGCGTCGAGCTGTTCCGGATTGGAATCGCTCGAATAGGCGAATCCCTCCGCGACAGGCTTTGCACCGCGATTGAGATACGCTTCACGCGCCGCCGCCGCGAAACTCGCGAGGATCACGTAGCGGTCGTCCATCTCCACCGTCCAGCGTGAGTCATCCGCGGGGATCATCGTCTCGTGCAGCTTCTCACCGGGACGGATGCCAACGATCTTTCGGCTGGTGCGCGGCGCCATCAGGGCGGCGAGATCGGTGATGGTGGTGGAGGGAATCTTCGGCACGAAGATCTCGCCGCCGCGGCTCTGCTCCATGCTGGAGAGCACGAAGTTCACGCCTTGGGTCAGCGTGATCCAGAAGCGCGTCATGCGGTCGTCGGTGATGGGAATCGCCGCAGCGCCGTCGTCCACCAGCTTCTTGAAGAAGGGCACGACCGAGCCGCGCGAGCCGAACACATTGCCGTAGCGGACCACGGCGAATTTGGTGCCATCGGCCCCGGCCAGATTATTGGCGGCCACGAAAATCTTGTCCGACGCCAGCTTCGATGCACCGTACAGGTTCACCGGGTTCGCCGCCTTGTCGGTGGACAGCGCAATCACCTTGCGGATGTTCCGGCGCAACGCCGCGTAAACGACATTCTCCGCGCCGAACACGTTGGTGCGGATGCACTCGAACGGATTGTACTCGGCCGTCGGAACCTGCTTCAGCGCCGCGGCATGGACCACATAGTCGATGTCGCGCATGGCGAGGTCGAGGCGGTCGCGGTCGCGCACATCGCCGATGAAGTAGCGCATGAAGGGATACTGATCCATCGGGAAGATCTGCTGCATCTCATATTGCTTCAGCTCGTCGCGGCTGAAGATGACGAGACGGCGCGGCTTGTAGCGTTCGATCACGCATTTCACGAAGTGCTTGCCGAACGAACCGGTGCCGCCGGTAACGAGCACCGCCTTGTCGTTCAGATCGAGCCAGGGCTGCGTGAAATCGCGGAACGCAGGTGCGATCGGCTTCACCGTCGCCGAATCGTTTTCAACCGGGAGATAGATCTTCGCTGCGCGCTGCGCCATGGACGCCCTGCCCCTCTCAACTGTGCCGATATGGTTGCAGGGCGTGGTTAAATTCCGCTTACCGTGAGGCTGCGGAGACGCTGAATCGGGCGCGGCGCGGGCCATCGCGATAGGCCGACGGCTTGCGGGTGTCATCAAGTTCAAGCGCCGACAACACGACCTGACAGAACAACTTCCCCCCGATCTGCCTGTGCGTGAGGAGACCCAGAAGCGGTGCAACCGCACGGTCGACTTCGATTTTCACCTGTGTCTTCGCGTCCCCGATCTCGGCCCAGCCTTCCGTCATGCCGAAGCCGAAGGACGACGACACGACGAAGGAGACCGGTGCGCCGTGATCGATGGTGTGGCCGTGCAGCGCAAATGTTTCGGGATCCTTGCCGCCATTGTGTGTCGTCAAGGAAAGCGTAACCGGATCGAACGCGTCCGGCAGCAGCGTGAAGTGGCCGAGCCGCAGACTGCCGCGCCCCCAATCCGGCCAGTCGAATTCAATGTCGAAATCCACACGTGGTTCGCCGGCATGGAAGACCATCGTCTTGCGGATTGGACCGTTGACGGTTTCGACCATTGCCGAGGCAACGACATTGCCGTCGGCCATGCTTTCGATCTGCGCGTCGCACCATTCCAGATCGGTGATCTTCGCTTCGCCGGGCGCCTCGAACACACAATCGCCTGTGTACCAGTCGGCCTGCACCGAGATGTCGTCGAACGTGCCGTGCGGCAGTCCGCCAAGCACCGGCTTCTCTTGCGCGGCAAAGCGAAGGGACTGGATGGCGAGACCGCGGCGCCGGTCCAGCCATGCCGTCAGCGCAGGCGTGTGGACGTCGATGTAGCGCTCGTCGCGTACCTGGCCATCAACGATCGCGTGTTGCGGAACGGCGATCGAATGCTTTTGTTCCGCCCCCGTGAGCCTTGCGCAATAGGCGGCCCATCGCTTCTCCGTCAGATGCGTGCGGAAATCGGACGCCCACAGGGCGCAGAGTTCCTTCCACGCCGTGGCGTCCGCGTTGGCTTGCGCCAGGCTCCGATAAATTCGCTCGCAAGCCGCGTTGATGGCGATGTCGTCGCGGCCGGTGACGGCCCAGCGGGCGAGATTGTATTTGCGCTGCTTCTTCACCGGGACCGGGCAGGCCGCAGATTCAAGCCGGATCGGCTTTGCATCGGCGGCCACAAGCGTCTGGCTTGGGCGGACCAGGCGGCAATTCCGATTGTTCGCAACCGCCTCAAGCGCACGCGCGATGCAGGACCATTCATTGCCCTGCAGCCGCTCTTCGGTGCGGTAGCGGCCGGGCCGAAAATCGAAAATCTCCGCGTCGCTGGCATAGAGGCAGAAGGAACGGTCCTTCGGCCCGAGCTGCCCACGCACATATTCGAGATAGACGTCGAGCGTGATGTCGCCGTGCGCCAGCCGCTGCAACTTCTGGAAGCCCACCGTGTTCGTCCAGATGAGGTCGATGCTGCGGCCGTCCGCGCCCAGCGCACGCTGCGCGCGGTAGCGCGTCTCCAGCGACCACTCCGGATGCAGGGCGGCGCAATTGTCCCAATCCATGAGAATGGCGCGGTAGCCGGCGTCGAGGTAAAGCCCGACCAGACCAGCCGAATAGGCCTGCTCGTTGATCAGCGCGAGCGCGGGCCGGGCACCGAGCAACCGTTCGTAGGTCGCGTTGCCGATTTCGAGATTCTTCTCCGTCACCTTCGCCGGCACGAGTGGCCCGATCATCTGCGAATAGCCCGACCCGATCAGCTCGACGGCGCCGCTGCAGATGAGTCCCCGCAGCCGCCCGATCCATTCCGGATCGCGGCGGGCAATTTCTTCCAGCGTGAAGCCCGTGATCTCGATTCCCAGCGGGCCATGCGCCGCCGCAAGATCGAGCAACGGCCAATAGCACCGCGCGATCACATCGCTGCGCTGTTCCTCTTCGATCGAAGAGAAGGCAAGATTCAGGTGAAAGACCGCAAACAGATTGAGCATGCCGGTTTCGGCTGCAACGTCGCGGCTGATGAAGGGCGCGTTCATGCCGTTTCAATCCGGATGCGGGAGATGGCGTCCTGCGCAGTGGCCAGTGCGGCCGCGCGCGAGCGGCCGGTCGCCACCACCATCGCGGCGGAGGGCCGCTTGTCGCCGGCCGGCGGAATCACATCGCCGATTTTGGCGGTGACGACCAGTTCGCTCACGCCCTCGACGCGCCGCGCCTCATCGGCACCCGCGATGCCGACCACGCGGCCAGGCGAGGGGAAGGCATAGCGCTGGCACACCGGGCGATTTTCTTTTGGCGTCAGTTCATCGGGTGAAACCGGTTCGCCCAGCGCCACGCGGATGGCGGCACCGAGAAAATCGACTCCGGTGGAAAGCGGAATCTCATGCGTGCAGAAGAACCCGCCGGATAGCCGTGCCGCCAGCTCGATCACATGGGCCTGGCCGTTGTGGACGACGATGTCGCCCTTGACCGTTCCGTTCTCGATGCCGAGAGCGGTTGCTGCGCGCGCCACGACATCGCGGACGTCGGCCTGAACATCGTCGGGCAACTGGCTGGGGAGATCGCCGCCATTCTCGATGAAGAACGGCGCATACTTCTCCAAGTATTCGTAGTTGCGATCCGAAAAGCCCGGCGTGTAGCAGCGCCCGCTGATGACGATGGATTCCGTCGAAATCTGCGGCCCGTCGAGATATTGCTCCACCATCACGCGTTCGGTCGGCGAATGCTGGCGGGCCAGCGCAAAAGCCGTGTCGAGATCCTTCACCTGCGCCACCCGCTGCACGCCGCGCGATCCCCGGCTGTCCACCGGCTTGATCACGAGATTGGAGCCGCGCTCGATGGCAAAGCGCTGCAAGGCCTGCGTCGTCGCGACCGGCGAGAACCATGGGATCGGCACGCCGGCGGCCAGCAACCGCTCCTTCATGGCGAGCTTGTCGCTGGCAAGGCGCGCGGCTTCCATGGAAATACCCGGCAGACTGAGGCGCTGCGCGACAGCGGCCACCGTCATCGGCGCATCCGCCGCCACGCAGATCACGCCGTCGATGCGGCGCACCTTGCGATGGAATCTCTCGGATGCCGCCGTTGTCTGCTCAGGCGAATAGACATCGGCAATGATGCAGGAATCGGCGAATGCGAATCCGGGCGCCTCCACATCGCGATCGGAGACGACGACATAGAATCCCATCTCCTTCGCCTTGCGCGCGGCTTCCGCCGCTTCGATTCCGCCGGAGACGATGAGGATGGTCTTGCTCATTGGAAATACATGCCGCCATTGACGTTCAGCGTGTGTCCGGTAATGTAGGCGGCGTCCTCCGAGCACAGAAACACGACGGCCGCCGCGATCTCCTGCGGATACGCGATGCGCCCGACGGGAATCTGCGCCGCCTTCTGCTTGCCGGCCTTGGAGCGCAATTCCTTCTGCGCCATGTCGGTGCCGACGAGACCGGGCGATACGGCGTTGGAGGTGATCCCCTTGGCCGAGTAAAGCCGCGCCAGCGATTGCGTGAAATTGATCAATCCAGCCTTCGCCGCCGCGTAGTGGACCTGGCGCATGCCGCCCCACTGCCCGCCGATCGACACGACATTGACGATGCGGCCCCAGCCGTTCTCAACCATGGCGGGCAGCGTCTCCTGCGCCACCACGAACGGCCCGCGCAGATTGGTTTCGAGCATGCGATCCCATTGCGCATCAGTGATCTCTTCCATCGGCCGTTCATCGGCGATGGCGGCATTGTTCACGACGATGTCGATGGGCTGCTTGAAGTGCTTGCGCGCAGCGGCAATGGCCCTGCGCACGGATTTGCGGTCGCGCACATCGATGGTGATGGCCTTGGCGCCGGCGAATTCCTTTTCCAACTTAGCGGCGCCGTCGCGATGTTCGCGATAGCCGCAGGCGACTCGATAGCCGCGCTCCAGAAGCGCGGTGGCAATCGCCTTGCCGATGCCGCGGCTGGCTCCGGTGACGAGCGCGAGCTTGCTCTGCCGCATCAATGCCGCTTCCGCGCGAGCGCCCGCTTCGCGGCAATCGCGATGAATGGAGCGGAGATGCCGAAATGTTCGGCCAGTTCGTCCGGCTCGCCGGATGCGCCGAAGGTGTCGCGCAAGCCCACGAACTCGATGGGGCAGGGCGATGTCGCGGCCAAAGCTTCGGCCACGGCGCCGCCAAGTCCGCCATGGATGTTGTGATCCTCTGCCGTGACGATAGCGCCGGTTTCCTGCGCACAACGGGCGAGCAGTTCCGTGTCGATCGGCTTGATCGTCGCCATGTTGACGACGCGCGCGGCGATTCCCTCGCGGTCCAGCAGATCGGCTGCTTCGACCGCGCGGGCGACTTCCACGCCGCACGCGACGATCGTCAAATCATTGCCGTCGCGGACGATGTGTCCCTTGCCGATTTCGAAGCGATGGTCGTCGGCAAAAATCCGTTTTGCCGGACTGCGGCCGGTGCGCATGTAAACCGGGCCGTCGAATTCCAGAATGGCGCGAGTCGCCAGCGCGGTTTCAATGGGATCGGCCGGCGAAATCACCGTCATGCCCGGGATGGCGCGAAACGCCGCGAGATCCTCGAGCGCCTGCGCCGAGCCTCCGTCCGGGCCGACGTCGATTCCGGGGTGGCTGGCGACGATCTTCGCGTTGCGTTTGGCATAGGCGATGGAGAGCCGCGCCTGTTCGACAGCGCGCAGACAGAAGACGGCAAACGTCGTGACCACTGGCAGCAGCCCGACTGCTGCCAGCCCGCCCGCCGCCGCCATCATGTTCTGCTCGGCAATGCCGAACTGCAGGAACCGCTCGGGATGGCTCTTGCGGAAATGATGCACGCCGGTGCCGCCGGCGATATCGGCATCGAGCACCACAAGCTGTTTGAACTCATTGGCAAGCGAGGTGAGGGACTTTCCGAACGCCTCGCGCAGGGAATCGCCGCTCGTTCCGACCAGGGACGGTGCACTAGACATTCAGCATCTCCCGAATTTCGGCGCTGCGCGCGCCGAGCAAAGCCAGCGCCTCCTCGGCCTGTTGCTGCGTGAGCTTCACGCTGCCGTGCCACGCCGGAATGTTCTCCATGTAGGTCACGCCCATACCCTTGATGGTGTGCGCAACGATGATCGAAGGCCGGTCGACTTCGTTGGAAGCGGCGCGAAGGGCGGCGAGAATCGCCTCGATGTCATGTCCGTCGATCTCCGCGACATGCCATCCGAAGGCCCGCCATTTGTCGGCGAGCGGCTCAAGCCCCATGATGTTGGCATTGCGGTCGTCGCTCTGCAGCTTGTTGTAGTCGATGATGGCGCAGAGACTGGAAAGCTTGTGGTGCGCCGCGCACATCGCAGCCTCCCACACTTCGCCTTCCTGCAATTCGCCGTCGCCGAGCAGGGCATAAACGCGTGCCGGACTCTTCTTGAGCTTCAGTCCCATCGCCATGCCGAGCGCGACGGAAAAGCCCTGGCCTAGCGAACCCGTGCTCGTTTCCACCCATGGCAGGTCGCGTACATGCGGGTGGCCCTGAAACGGACTGTTGAGCTTGCGCAGCTGCAGCGCGGCCTTGGCATCGCAAAATCCATGGTGCGCAGCGGCGGCATAGAGTGCCGGTGCGGCATGACCCTTCGAAAGCACGAAGCGGTCGCGGTCGGGATCGTCGAGCTTATCGGGCCAGATGTTCAGCTCGGCGCCGAACAGGCAGGCGAGAATGTCTGCGCAGGACAGCGCGCCGCCCGGATGACCCGATCCAGCGTGATAGATGGAAGCGACGGCATGCCTGCGCACGAAATTCGCGGCTGCGGCGAGCTCGGCTACTAGGTCCGGCTCGGCACGTCGGACGACGGCAAGATTTGCGCTCATGGAAAAACCCGGAAAGACACCGCTAACCATCTTTGGGTGCTGTCGTTAACAATTCGCTACGAACAGGCCCGGAATTGGCGGAAAATCGCGGCGTTAACGCTCCCTTAGCCATGGCGGCATAGAAAACGTTAAGCGCAGGGAGAGGAGGGCTTGGCGTGCCGCGCAGGGTCAAATTCATTGCCGAAGCATCGAGCAATCACGGCCGCGATTTGAATCGCGCGCTTGCGTTCGTCGATGCGGCAGCGGACGCCGGTTGCGATGCCGTCAAATTCCAGCTCTTTCGCATCGATCGTCTGTTCGCGCCGGAGATCTTGAGAGCCAGCGCGAAACATCGCGCGCGCAAGGATTGGGAATTGCCGGTCGCGCATCTGGCACCCCTCTCCGAGAGGTGCCGCGCGCGCGGAGTCGCATTCTCCTGCACGCCGTTTTATCTGGAAGCGGTCGCCGAACTCGCGCCCTTCGTCGATTTCTACAAGATCGCGTCGTACGAGCTGCTTTATGCGCCGTTGCTGGAAGCCTGCGCGGCGACTGGCAAGCCTGTCGTTCTGTCGACCGGCATGGCGACGATGGATGAAATCAGGACCGCCGCGGCACGATTGAAATTCGCCGGTGCCTCCGATATCGTGCTGCTCCATTGCGTCTCGGCCTATCCCACGCCGTCGAACGAAGCGAATCTGTCGGCGATTGCAGCCATTCACCACGCAACCGGTTGCGACACAGGATGGTCGGATCACACGCGCCGTCCTGCCGTGATCGAGCGCGCGATTCATCGCTGGGGCGCCAGCGTCGTGGAATTCCATCTCGATCTCGACGGCGAGGGCGCCGAATACGCGGCCGGTCATTGCTGGCTGCCGGGCGAGATCGCGTCTGTCATCGCACGCATCCGCGAAGCGGAAACAGCGGATGGCGAAGGATTCAAGGAACCGCAACCGTCCGAACTCGCGGACCGCAACTGGCGCGCCGATCCGATCGATGGATTGCGCCCGCTGCAACACATCCGCGCCACGTTCCAAGCCGAGGCAGCATGAGCACTCCCGATAAACCGCGCGTCGTCGCGATCGTCCAGGCCCGCATGGGCTCGACCCGCTTTCCGGGCAAGGTGCTGAAGCCGATCGCCGGAAAACCGCTGCTCTGGCACGTGATCCGCCGCCTGTCGCGCTGCGAACTGATCGACCAGATCGTGATCGCGACCACGACCAATCTGCGCGATTACGCCATCGTCCAGTTCGGGCGTGAGCACGACATCGAGGTCATTCGGGGCCCGGAAGAGGATGTGCTGGCGCGCTTTGCCATAGCGGCCGAGACAACGAAGGCGGACTACATCGTTCGCGTCTCATCCGATGCGCCGTTTCTCGATCCCGGATTCATCGACCATCTGACCGGCGCTCTGATCGCGCAGGACGGCGATTATGTCCTGCTGGAGGATGGTGCCGTCACGGCGCATGAAGGTGTGGACCCGTTTTCGCGCCGCGCGCTCGCGAAGCTGATGGCCGAGGCGGGTGACGATACGATCGCGCAGGAGCACGTCACCGGGTACTTCAAGCTGCATCCGGGATTCGTGAAGATCGTGCGGGCTCCTGCCTATCCGCCACTGGCGAAGAAAAGCGGCCGTCTGACGATCGACACGCCGGACGACCTCGCCTTTGTCGAAGTGATTCACGAACGCATGGATGCGCGGGCCGGTGAGGCATCGCTGGCCGATCTGCTGCTGTTGCTGGAACGCGAGCCGCGGCTGCGCGATCTCAACGCGCACGTGAAGCAGAAGACCATCGAGCCGGATGGCGGCATGGCGCTGATTCGTTGCGATGGCGGCGGCCGCTTCGGTCTAGGCCACGTCACGCGAATGATTGCGTTGGCCCGGAATCTTCGCGACCGCGAAGGCATCGGTGCCGTCTTCGCCGTCAACGGAACCGAAGACGCGATTCTTCCGATTGTCCGTGCCGGCTTCGAGGCGCACCTGCTCGACGATGCGTCCGATGCCGAGAACGTCCATGAGATGATTCTTCAGCACGTGCCGGACATTCTGGTGTGCGACATGCGCGAAGGCGTGAACGGCCGCGAGCTGTGCGAGATCACGGCAAGTGTTCCGGTCACGGCCGTGATCGATGACGGATCGAACCGGCGCCTTGCGGCGGACGTCGCCTACTATCCGCCGGTGCCGCAGGCGATGTCGCTCGACTGGAACGGCTCGGTGTGCGCGCCGCGCGTCGGCTGGGAATGGAGCCTGCTCGGCACGGATGTGCGGGCTTTGCCGCAGCGCACGCTGTCGCCGCGTCCGACATTGCTCGTCACCATGGGCGGCAGCGATCCGGAAGGCCTGACTCAGCGGGCCGCGCGGGCCCTCTCGAAGATCAAGCCGAACTTCCGTGTACGCTTCGTCATCGGACCGTCCGTCGCCGACGCGCAGATGGTTGCCCGCAAGGCGGAAATGATTTCTCCCAATGTCGAGATCGTCACCGGCGTGCAGGATCTGTCGGCAGAATTCGCGTCTTGCGACGTTGCCTTGTGCACCTTCGGCGTCACCGCGTACGAACTCGCGGCGCACGGCGTGCCGGCAATCTATCTTTGCCTGACGGAGGACCACGCGCTTTCAGCGTCCGCTTTCGAACGCGCCGGCATGGGTGTTTCGCTTGGCATTCACGATCGCATCGAGGATGAGGACATCACCGGCGCCGTGATCGCGTTGCTGTCGGACGCCGAACGCCGCAATGAGATGCGCGCAGCGGGACTGACGACGCTCGATGGCTCGGGTGCGCGCAGGATTGCGGCGGATCTGAAAGCACGCGTGGCGATGCGGCAGGATTTCAGCCGGCGCGAAGCGATCTGATTTCGGCGGCTGTTTTCTCGAACACGCTGTGCCAGTCTCCGGGGCTTGCCGGCGTCATCAGCCGGCAGGACGGCGCGAACGGCTCGTACGGTTGGCCGAATGCCGTCCAGCTCGAATCATAGAGCACCTTGAGGACCGGCACACCGGCACCCGCCGCGAGCCAGGAGACGGCGGTTGGCGCACTGACGACGCAAGCGAGCGCCGACAGCATCGCACACGTCCGGTCCAGTTCGATCTTCTGATCGAGATCGGCAGGCATCGCGAACTTGCGGCCGCTCGCCGCTTCGAGTGCGGCGAGCTCGTCGGAGGTCGCGTCGTATTGCGCGCACACGATCGTGCCCGGCAGATCGCGCAGGAAGTCCGCCCACGCCTGAAGCGGCGCGTATTGCGCGGCGCGCGCGCCGCCGGTCTTGCCGCTGCGCCAGGAGATTCCGATGAGGGGACGCGGACCGTGCGACGCGAATTGTCCCCGCCAGTTGTCGGCCTCTTGCCGGTCCGGGATCAGATAGGCATTCGGCGCCGGAAAGTCGGACGGCGCGACGCGGAAGTGGCGCGGCAGGCTCCCGATTTCGATGGCTGCATTCGCGCCGCCCATCTGTTTCAGCCAGCCGTAGCGATGCGCGACGGCGCCGTTGATCGTTGCGCTGTCGCTTCCATGCACCATGATCTGCGGGAACGAGCGCGAAAACAGCGGCCCCAGACGCGGATCGCATTCCAGAACAATCGAGCCGCCATCCTGTGCAGCACGCCGTGCGAGATCGGGGAGGATGCTGGCGAACATCAGCTCGTCGCCGACGCCCTGCTCGGCCGTCACCAGAAGACGGATGCGCTTCAGCGATCCGCCGGACCAGCGCGGCAGCTTGTGATCGCAGACCGGCGCCTTTCCCGGAATTTTCAGACGCGCCGCGTAGTCGCGCCAGCCGTCGGCCAGATTGCCGCTCTCCAGATGCAGCATGGCGCGGTTGAGCTTCGCCTGCGCATTGTGCGGCTCGCGCTTCAGCGCGCGGTCATAGAGGGCCAGCGCTGCCTCGCGATGACCGGCTTCCGCTTCCAGATCGGCAAGATTGGAAAGGGCTGCGGCGTAGCCGGGATTGAGATCAAGCGCACGGTCATAGCATTCGCGCGCCTCGTCCTTTTGCCCGTTCTCGCGGCGAACGGACCCGAGCGAGAGCCACAATTCCGGACATTCCGGATTGCGCACAACGGCAGGGTCAAGCAAAGCCAGCGCCGTTTCAAACTGTCCCGTTCCACGCAGCAAATTCGCCAGATTGACGAGCGCTTCGATTCGGCCGGGCTCGAGCGCCAGCACGCGGCGATAGAAATCCTCCGCCGGGCGCGGCATGCCAAGCGCGCGAGCCGTGTTGCCGAGCGCGAACAGCACGCGGGAATCGTCCGGCGATCGAACGAGGGCGCGTTCGTAACAGCCGATCGCGTCCGCATGGCGGCCGGCGCGCGAAAACCGCAGGCCGTCTTCGTAATCACGAGCTGTGACTGTCATGCGGCCACTTTGCGGAGCGTCACATTAAGGTTGCGTTAAGCACGTTGTCCTTTGCGCCGTGTTAACGGGAGGCAATCGATACTCCCAAGGCCATGGTCAGCACCGTCACCCTGCCGACGTTGGACATGTCGGTCCTGCTCAACTATTACGCCGCGAAATTGCCGGTCGCGACGCAGAGTGCTGCCTCGTCTGCCACGACGACGACGACGAACAGCGCGACCGCGAACGACAATCCTCCCTGGGAAGCCACGACCGCGCCGTCGCAGCAGGCGCAGGATGCGCAGGTTCTCTCCACCACGAACTTCATCGATCTGAGCAATGTGCCGGCGCTCGCCAGCAACGCCGACGCAGAGGTCGAGCAGGATAACCAGAAGCTGTTTTCGCTCTATCAGGCGGTCAACACGCTCTCCAATCTTGCCGGGATGGCACAGCGCGACGGCATGACCGCAGGCCAGCTCGTCGGACTGAATACGCGTTTTCAGCAAGGCCTCGCGCAGGTGCAGTCGTTCCTCAAAACGGAAACCTTCAACAATTTCACCTTGCAGGCTGGCCAGACAAGCGCGACCGCGACCAGCACGGCTTCCGTCGCGTTTCCGCCGATGGCCTACACCGGCGGCACGATCTCCACGGATGACGGGCTGTCGTCCGCAGTGCCCGGCGTCAGTGCCGCAGACAGCTTCGATATCCAGGTCACCAAGGGCGGCGTGGCGACCGATGTCGCAATCGACCTGTCGCAGGTGCAGGGGCCGCTCACACTCGACAATATCGTCACCTATGTGAACCAGCAACTTTCGGCCGACGGCTTCAGTTCGCGGTTCAAGCGGGTGATGACGGAAGGCAGCATCGACGATCCCACCACAGCAAGCTATGGAATCGAGATCGATCCGGCGCCCAGCGAACAGATTTCACTTTCGTCTGCAGCTGCAACGCCTGCGCTCTACATTGCCGGCACCGTCGGCTCTTCGTCAGGCACGACCGACGATCCCACACCGGACAATCAGGGCCGGCTCATCAAGCTGACCAACCTCGATTCCTCGCCGCAAGGCGTCTTCAACGCCACGACAAGCCCCGACACAGGCACATCCACCGCCCAATCCACCGTGGTGGATTCGCAGGGGAATGTTTACGTGCTCGGCAACGCCACGGGCAGTTTCGGCGGCCAGCTGAACCAGGCCGATCAGGATGTCTACCTCAGCAAGTACGATTCCGCGGGCAATCTGCAATGGACGAAATTGCTCGGCAGCACGGGAACGGCAAACGGTTATTCGCTGGCGCTCAATCCGAGCGGGGGCGTTGTGGTGGCTGGATCGACGACCGCCGACCTCACGACGGACGCGATCGGAAACGGAAACACCGACAGCTTCGTTGCGCGCTACGACAGCGACGGCAACCAGACGTGGGTCAAGCAGATTCCCACACTGAACAACAACCAGGCAGCCGCCGTCAGCGTCGACTCGTCCGGCAACATCTATATCGGCGGACAGGTCACCGGTGTCGTCGGCAGCGGGCAGACATCCAGCGGCAAGGCGGACGCCTATCTCGCCAAGCTCGATGCCAAGGGCAACATCGTCTACGAGCAGCAATTCGGCACCAGCGCGAATGACTCGGTTGCGGCGACGGCGGTCGGCTCGGACGGCAGCCTCTATGTCGCGAGCGTGCAGAACGGGCATGCCATCGTCAGCAAATATACCAACGGCGATGCAACGTCGGCGCCGACCTGGACGAAGGATCTCGGCGATCTGCAGAATGGCGGCGCCATCGGCGGCCTAGCCGTCTCCGGCAACGCCATCTACCTCTCCGGAACATCACAGAATACCGGCCTCACCGCCGGTGGGGAGGCATCCATTGCCGCCGCGAGTTCCGGCGGCATGGATGCCTTCGTTGCTTCGCTCACCGACAACGGATCGAGCGCCACGGCAAACACCGTGAGTTACGTCGGCACGTCAACCACCGACAAGGGCGGTGCGGTCACCGTGGGTTCCGATGGAACGGTCTACCTGACAGGCACGACGCAAGGGACCTTTGCGGGGCAATCGCACGCCGGCACCGGTACCAGCAACCTCTTCGTCGCCGCGCTGACGAGCAATGGCTCGATCTCCTGGACCCGGCAATATGGCGGCGCCGACGGACAGTCGACCGGTGCGGGGATAGCCATCGATGCACAGGGATCGAGTGTGCTCGATGCGCTTGGACTACCGCGCGGCCAGATCAGTCTCAATCAGTCGGTCGACCTCACGTCGCAGACCACGTTGCGCGCCGGGGACAGCTTCCAGATCGCCATTCAGGGCGTAGGCGCTCGCACGCCGACGGTCACCATCGACAGCGGCGAGACCCTGCAAAGCCTCGCCAACAAGGTCAACATCGCGCTGCTCAATACGGGCACGGCGAGCGTCACCTTCCAGAACGGCGGCGAGGCGCTGCAGATCAAGATGAATGCGGGCTACACCGCCATTCTGCAATCGGGACCGGCCGATTTCGATGCGCTGGCTCGCCTTGGTATTGCGGCCGGACCAATCACAGGGCCGGCGAAGGCGGGCACGACGAGCAGTACCAGTTCTTCGTCCGGATCATCCACGGGTTCGACATCGCAGGTGTTCGGTCTCGGCTTCGGCGGCACGATGGACATTTCCACTGCCACCGGCGCCGGTGCGGCGCGGGCACAGCTGCAGAATATCCTCTCTGCGATCCGCAACGCCTATCGCACCAGCAACACACCGCCCTCGACGACATCGAGCACGACAACGCAGTCGAGCGGGCCGGCGCCGGCTTACCTCACCGCACAGGTGGCGAACTACACGCTGGCGCTCAACATGCTGACCAGCACGTCGTCGTCCAGCACCACCGCTTAAGCGGCGCGGCTTCACACGACGCTGTTGTAGACCATCGCGGCGGTCGGTCGCGGCTTCGCCATTGGACGGGGCGCATAGGGCCGCGCGGCAATCTGGCGGCGCTGCATCTCCTCGGCGACGGCGCGCACCATGCCTTCGCTGATGGTGCGCATGCGCTTCAGAAGGCGCTGCTGGCGTTCAAGGCAATCGTTGAGCCGCTTGCCCGACGCGACCAGTCGCGCGCGCAACTCCGGCGGCATACCGGCCGCTTCCTTGGGCGAAAACCCGGCCAGCTCCTTTTCATACAGCAACGACAATTTCTGCGTTTCCGGCTCGATGGATTTCATCTCCTGCGGCCGGCCTTTCTCCAACGCCTTGATGTCGGCGTCGATGGCCGCGGCGAGCCGCTCGCCGATCGCGAGAATTCGCTGCAGCCTGGCTTGCGTGTCGCTCACGAGGGTTGACCCTGGTGCTTCATCAATTGGGTCTGGATGGCGGAGGCAATTCCGAGCCCGCCGCGGTTCGCGATCTGCTTGCCGTATTCGTCCAGCATCAAGGAGCGGAACATCGCTTCGCCCTGTCCGCCGCCGAACGGACCGTCGGTCGAGACGCCCTCGAACATCGAGCCGAGGAATTCCGAGACGAACACGCCTTCGAACTGCTGCGCCGCCTTCTTCGCCGCCACAGCATTCGCGGTCGGCTTCGGCGCGGTGATGGTCTTGCCGGCGGTCAGCGCGGCCTGCGGATCGATTGCGGGCGTCATCCGATCACCTCGATGTCGGCCTGCAGAGCGCCGGCCGCCTTGATGGCTTGCAGGATGGAGATGATGTCGCGTGGGCCGATGCCCAGCGCATTCAACCCATCGACGAGCTGATGCAGGCTCACGCCATCCTTCAGCACGGCCATCTTGTTGCCGTGGCTGTCGTCGACCTGGATGTTGGTACGCGCGGTGACGACGGTTTGCCCGTTGCGGGCGTAGGGCAGCGCCTGGCTCACTTCCGGCGTCTCGGTGACCCGGATGGTGAGGTTGCCCTGGGCGATCGCAACTGTGGAAACCCGCACATCGCTGCCCATCACGATGACGCCGGACTGTTCGTCGATCACAACCTTCGCAGGCTGATCGGGATCGACGCGCAACTGCCCGACATCGTTGAGCAGGGCGACCACGCCGCCGGGATAACTCGGCGGCACATACACCTGGATGCTGGCCGGATCGTTGGCCGATGCGACATTGACGCCGAGGAACTGGTTGATCGTGCTGGCGATGCGCGTCGACGTCGTGAGATCCGGGTTGTGCAGCGACAACCGCAGCGTGGTTTCGTTGGCGAGCTTGAATCCAGTTTCGCGTTCCACCACGGCGCCGTTGCTGATGCGGCCCGCCGTCGGCACGCCGCGCGTCACGCTCGATGACGCGCCGGCCGCCGCGAAGCCGCCGATCACCACGGGGCCTTGCGCCAATCCGTAGATCTGGCCGTCGGCGCCGAACAGCGGCGTCACCAGAAGGGTGCCGCCCTGCAAACTCTTGGCATCGCCAAGAGCCGACACCGAGACATCGATGCGCGTGCCCTGCGCGGCGAAGGCAGGCAGGTTTGCGGTCACCATCACGGCGGCGACGTTCTTCGTCTGCATCTGCTCGCCGCGCGTGTTGACGCCGAGCCGCTCGAGCATCGTGGTCAGGCTCTGCTGGGTGAACGGCGCGTTGCGCAAGCTGTCGCCCGAGCCGTTGAGCCCGACCACGAGGCCGTAGCCCACCAGCATGTTGTCGCGCACACCCTCGATATCGACGAGGTCCTTCACCCGCGAAAAGGCGAAGGCCTCGACGGGCGCGAGCGCCACGAGCAGGGCGGCGAAGGCCGCGAGAAGTCGACGGGAATAGGCAAACCGGTTGGACATGCGCGTTCTGCTGGCTTTGATCCGGGAGGGTCACTTGCCAGTTCCATGCCGCCCGTGAACCGATTTTTCTCCTGTTAATTCAATGGCTTGAGTAACCATCCGGCGACCCGGCCGGTGGCTGCGGCAAGTTTTTCCCGGCTGAAAAGGTCGCGGGCGCCAACCGGCCAGCCTAGCCGTAAGGCGTGTGCTCATCCTCGTGCGCATGGCCGATCGCCTCGCGCAGATCGGCATCCAGCCTGGCGCGGTCGAGGATCACCTTTTCGTCGTGCACGTCCTTCACCGCGCTGATCGGGATGGTGAAGTCGCCGGCATTCTCGACATAGACGACGATGCGGCCGCGGCCTACTTCGCGCACGGCGCCGAACGATTTTCCGGCATCGTGCAGGAACACATCGAAGCCTTGGCGGATCTTTTCTTCGAACATGGATATCTCCTTCAGACGTAGCGGGGGATGGGGCCGTTGTGCGGCGTCATGCGGTCGGTGAGATCGAACATCACCTCGTCGATATAGCACCAGCCCCAGCCTTCCGGCGGGTCATAACCCTCGATGATGGGGTGTTCGGTGGAATGGAAATGTTTGCGCGCGTGACGGTTCGGGGAATCGTCGCAGCAGCCGACATGGCCGCAGGTGCGGCACAGCCGCAGATGCACCCAGACCGAGCCGATCTTCAGGCATTCCTCACAACCGAGCGCGCTCGGCGTCACGTCGCGGATGGTGGAGAGATGCGCGCAGGTTTTGCTCATGCGGTTCCCTCCCGCAAACGCGCGAGATGTGCATGCAGCGTCGCCACCACCTGCGCGCCTTCGCCGACGGACGATGCGACACGCTTCACCGATCCCGATCGCACATCGCCGATGGCGAACACGCCGGGGCAGCTCGTCTCCAGCGGCTGCTTGCCGTCGCCCAGTTCCGTAGTCGTCAGAACGAAACCTTTCGCATCGACCGCGATGCCGGACGCCTTCAACCAATCGGTGTTGGGCTCGGCGCCGATGAACAGGAAGAGATGGCGGATGTTCTTTTCGGTTTCGTTGCCTGTGCGTCTGCTCTTCCAGCGGATGGCCTTCAGTTCGTGACCTTCGCCAATCAGGGCCGTGACTTCCGTTTCCGGCAGCACTTCGATGTTGGGCTGCGCGGCGATACGCTCTACCAGGTAGCGGGACATGGTTGCGTCCAGCGTCTTTCCGCGCATCAGGAGATAGACCTTTGCCGCCTGTGTCGCGAGGTAAACGGCTGCCTGGCCCGCCGAGTTTCCTGCCCCAACCAGGGCGACTTCCTGGCTCTGGCATAGCCGGCCTTCGAGCGGCGATGCCCAGTAATGGACGTGCGAGCCTTCGAACTCCGGCAGATTGGGAATGTCGAGGCGCCGGTAGCGCGCGCCAGTCGCGATCACGATGGCGCGTGCCCGAACGCGCTGGTCGCTCTTGGTTTCGATGGCGAAGCACGGGCTATCGACGTGGAGCCGAACGACTTCTTCCGGGATCGCACTCTCGACTCCGAACTTCTGCGCCTGATTGTAGGCGCGCGCCATCAGCCGCATGCCGGTGATGCCGGTCGGGAAACCGAGATAGTTCTCGATGCGCATGGAGGCGCCGGCCTGGCCACCGAACGCATTGCAGTCGATCATGATGGTGGAGAGGCCTTCCGATCCAGCATAGACCGCGGCCGCAAGTCCCGCCGGTCCCGCGCCGATGATCGCCACATCGTAGAGCTTGTCGGGATCGAGCTTGCGCACAAGACCCAGACAGGCGGCCAGCGTGTGCTCGTCCGGATTGTGCAGCAGGTCGCCATTGGGACATAGCACGATTGGCAGTTCCGCTGCGGCGACATGAAAGCGTTCGACCAGCGCCTTGCCGCCTTCATCGCTGTCGGCATCGAGCGTGTGGTGCGGATAACCGTTGCGTCCAAGATAGTTCTCCAGCCGCAGCACATTGGCGTCGCCGCTGCGCCCAACGATGATGGGACCTGCCACCGACGTCTCCAGAATGGCGACACGGCGCAGGATCAGCGCGCGCATGATGCGCTCGCCGAGATCGGCCTCCGCCACCATCAGCTCGCGCAACCGCGCCGACGGAATGATGATCGCCTCGACATCGGTCTTCGCCACACCGTCCACCAGTACGGGAATCCCCGACAGCGACGCGATCTCCGCCAGGAACTGCCCGGGCTGATAGCTGACGATCTCCTCGACATGGCCGAGCGGATCGTGCTGGGAGATCTCGACCTCGCCTGAGAGAACGAGAATGAGGCCCGGGCTCGGTTTGCCGGTCTCTTCGAGATACTCGCCGGTTTTGTACGTGCACCGACTGCCGAAGCGGCGCACGCGCTCGATATCGGCCTGGCTTAGCGTCGGAAAGAGCTGATGCCAGCGCGTTTCGAGCGTGGGGCTTGAGGCTATGGCCATGCGCCAAGCCTACACACGAAGGCAGCCGGCAGAAAACTGCCCAGGAGCAACGGCATGCAAATCAAATCCTAGGCAAACTCGTACGGCCAGAAACTCTTGCGCGACGGATCGAGACGCAGCGTTTGTGCCGTGGTCGGCGCAAGGCGGCTCGGGCAGGCCGCACGCTCACACATGCGGCAGGAGATTCCGGCAAGCGTCGCGCTGGCCGGATCGCCGAGATCGAGACGGTCGCCATAAACGATGGCCTTCGCATGCGAGACATCGCAGCCGAAGGTGATGGCAATGGTCCGGGCAGACTGTGGGTCGCGGCCGTGGAAGGATTCGATCGTCCGTGACATGGCAAGAAAGCGCGAGCCGTCGGGAAGCGACACATGGCGTGCGATGGTTTCGCCCGGCCGCGCAAACGCCTCCGTCATGCGCCATTGCGGACACACGATGCCGAAGCGGGCGAACGGAAACGGTCCCGGCGCCACGCGCTTCAGCACATTGCCGGCCGCGTCGAGCCGCAGAAAGAAAAACGGAATGCCGCGCCGTTCGCTCCGCTGCAGTGTGGTCAGGCGATGCGCGACCTGATCGATGCTGGCGGAAAAGCGCCCGGCCAGAATATCCAGATCGTGCCGCACCGTGGCAGCCGCTTCGACGAAGCGGCCGTACGGCATCATCAGAGCCATGGCGAAATAGTTGGCGAACGCGACGCGATAGAGTTTCTCTGCATCCGCGTTGGAAGGTGAAGCTTCCGCAATGAGCCGATCGACCTCGGCCGCATAGGAAGTCAGGGCCACGTGCACCGCCGTCTGGAACGTGCGCGCAGGTGCGGGGAGCATCTCAGACAAGAAAAGCCGCCGGTTGTGGCGGTCGTAGCGGCGCTGCGAGTCCGCGATGGCGTGAATGGGCAGCACCGTCACGCGGATCTGATGCGCATCGTGCAGGTGCGCGCGCAGCGCCGCGTATAAATCGTCGCCGGGACTCAGCGAGGTGTGGAAAGCTTCGGCCGCCAGGTCGAGTGCGGCGACGTAATTGCTCCGCGCCTGGAAATAGGTCCGCACCTCTTCAGCGGGATACCGTCCGTCCGGCCGTGAGCCGCCGGCTGTCTCACTATCGCTCGCAGGTTCGCCGGTCGCCTCGCGCTTTCGATAGGCATTGTAGAGCGCAGCCAGTGCGGCGGTGATGTCGGGATAACCGCTCACCAGATCGGCAACCACGGCGGCGGACGGCGCTTTCGGAAATACGGGATCCGCAAAGATCTCCATCAGCTCGGCCACGCGCTCGGATTCGCGGTCGCCGTGCAGCTCCTTCAGATCGAGCTCGTAGATGGCGGCAAGCTTGAGCACCAGCTGGGTGGTGAGCGGCCGCTGGTTGCGCTCGACGAGGTTGAGGTAGCTCGCGGAAATGCCGAGGTCGCGCGCCATCGCCGTCTGGCTGAGGCCCAGCGAGGTCCGCAAATGGCGGATGCGGGGGCCGGCGAAGACCTTCCGCTCCCCGCCCTCGCGCCGCTGCCGTTCCTCAGCCATTGTAACTCGCGAAATTTACCGACCAGACATTCTATCTGTCACAACTATGACAAATCAACTCTTTTGGTCCTGAACCCGGCTTCCTCCTTGCACGTATGCTTGTAAAGATCGTGACAGGGGTGCCGGTTTGAGTCAGGCGATGGACGATATGCGCGTCAAAAGCACAGCGCCGGGGCAGGACAGGATCCTGACCGGCGCGGCGTTGGCCTTTCTGGCCGAGCTGCATCGCCGGTTCGATGGCCGCCGCCGCGAATTGCTGGCGGCGCGGGCCGCGCGCCAGGCCCGGCTCAATGCCGGCACCGAGCAACTCGATTTCCCGGCCGAGACGGCGGACGTCCGCGCCGGCGACTGGACGATCGCGCCGCCGCCGTCCGATTTGTTGGACCGCCGCGTCGAGATCACTGGCCCCGTCAATGCCAAGATGATCATCAACGCGCTGAACTCCGGCGCCAATTGTTTCATGGCGGATTTCGAGGATTCGAATTCGCCGACCTGGGCCAACAACATCGAAGGCCAGGCGAATTTGACCGAAGCCGTGCGGCGCACCTTGCGCTACACCGATCCGGCCAGCGGCAAGCCATATTCGCTGAACGAGAAGACCGCGGTGCTGATCGTGCGGCCGCGCGGCTGGCATCTCGACGAGTCCCATGTCGAGATCGACGGCGCGCCGATGTCGGGCTCGCTGTTCGATTTCGGGCTCTTCGCGTTCCACAATGCGCAGGAGCTGATCGCGCGCGGCACCGGCCCGTATTTCTATCTGCCGAAGATGGAGAGCCGGCACGAAGCGGCGCTGTGGCGCGACGTGTTCCTGTTCGCCGAGAAGTCCCTCGATCTGCCGCGCGGCACGATGCGCGCCACCGTGCTGATCGAAACGCTGCCGGCCGCGTTCGAGATGGACGAAATCCTTCACGCGATGAGGGACCACATCGTTGGGCTCAATTGCGGCCGCTGGGACTACATCTTCTCGATGATCAAGACCTTGCGCGCGCGCGAGGACTTCGTGCTGCCGGATCGCGCGCAGGTGACGATGACATCGCCAGCACTTTCCGCTTACAGCAAATTGCTGATCAAGACCTGCCATCGCCGCGGCGCGCATGCGATGGGCGGAATGGCGGCACAGATCCCGATTCGGGGCGATGACGCGGCGAATACTGCCGCGCTCGACAAGGTTCGCGCCGACAAGGAACGCGAAGCGCGCGACGGCCATGACGGGACGTGGGTCGCGCATCCCGGATTGATCCAGATTGCGCGGGCCGCGTTCGATGCTGCGATGCCCGATGCCAATCAGGTCGACCGCAAGCGCGACGATGTGAACGTTACCGCCGCCGATCTGCTGGCGAAACCGGAAGGCACGATCACCGAAGCGGGATTGCGCACCAATATCCGCGTCGGCATCCAGTACATCGCGGCCTGGCTGGCCGGGAACGGCTGCGTGCCGCTCTACAATCTGATGGAAGATGCGGCGACGGCGGAAATCTCGCGCACGCAGATCTGGCAGTGGCGCCATCACGGCGTGACGCTGGACAACGGAAGAAACGTCGACGGCGCGCTGATAGGCGCCGCGATTGCGGAGGAAACGTCCCAACTCAAAGCCAATGGCAACGAGCAGCCGACGCTCGGCGATGCCACGGCGCTGTTCGAGCGCCTGTGTCTCGCAGAGCGGCTCGAGCCGTTCCTGACGATCCCGGCCTATCGCCTCCTTCTCGAAATCGAAAACACCGGAGCTTGATGTGAGCACCTTCGACGATCTTATTCCCTCCGCGCCGCGCGGCCGCTTCGACGGCATCCAACGCCCCTATTCCCCCCAGGATGTAGAACGGCTGCGCGGCTCGGTCCCCATCCAGCACACGCTTGCTGAGCGCGGCGCCAACAGGCTGTGGCACCTCCTGCATTCGGAAGAGTACGTGCCTGCATTGGGTGCGCTCTCCGGCAACCAGGCCATGCAGATGGTGCGCGCCGGGTTGAAGGCGATCTATCTCTCCGGCTGGCAGGTCGCGGCGGATTCCAACACCGCCGGCGCGATGTATCCGGACCAAAGTTTGTATCCCGCGAATTCCGGGCCGGAACTGGCGCGCAAGATCAACAGGACTTTGCAGCGCGCCGACCAGATCGAGCATGCCGAAGGCAGGAAAAGCGTCGACGACTGGTTCGTGCCGATCGTGGCGGATGCGGAAGCGGGTTTCGGCGGACCGCTCAACAGCTTCGAGATCATGAAGGCGTATATCGAAGCGGGCGCCGCCGGCGTGCATTTCGAAGACCAGCTGGCGTCCGAAAAGAAATGCGGCCATCTCGGCGGCAAGGTGCTGATCCCGACGGCGGCGCATATCCGCAACCTCAACGCGGCGCGGCTTGCGGCCGACGTCATGGGCGTTCCGACGCTTATTGTCGCGCGCACAGACGCGGAAGCGGCCAAGCTAATCACGTCGGACATCGACGAGCGCGATCACGACTTCATCCTGAAGCAGGAGCGCACGCCGGAAGGATTCTACCACCTGCGCAACGGCGTGGAGGCGTGCATTGCGCGCGGCCTGGCCTACGCGCCGTATGCCGATCTCTTGTGGTGGGAGACCTCCAAGCCCGATCTGCACGATGCGCGCAAGTTCGCCGAGGCCGTGTACACGAAATATCCGGGCAAGCTGCTCGCCTACAATTGCTCGCCGTCGTTCAACTGGGAAGCCAATCTGTCGAAGGACACGATCGCCAGCTTCCAGCGCGAGCTGGCGGCGATGGGCTACAAATTCCAGTTCGTCACCTTGGCCGGTTTCCACCAGCTCAACCACGGCATGTTCGAGCTCGCCCGCGATTACGCGAGCCGCGGCATGGCCGCCTATTCCGTGCTGCAGCAGGCGGAATTCGCCAGCGAGCAGAACGGCTACACCGCCACGCGCCACCAGCGCGAAGTCGGCACCGGCTATTTCGATGCCGTGTCGCTTGCCATCGGCGGCGGCAAGAGTTCCACGACCGCCATGCATGAATCCACCGAGACGCAACAGTTCCGCGTCGCAGCCGAGTAAAGGAGTAAACCCATGTCTCACCAAGCGATGTCACACAGCCATACGGGCCATTGCGTTGCCGTGGATACGGAAAACCAACCGGCAGTCGCGAACGAGGATCTCACGCCGGAACAGCGCGATGCGCTGAAAGCCGTCGCCCATACCGTGCACCGTCTCAACGCCGCGCTACGTCACGCGGTGGAAGCGGGCGCCACGGTCGAACTGCGGCGCCGCGCACGTGTCCATTCCGGCGATGGTTGCTGGGCCGACCAGATGGCCCCGCTCGTCCTGCCGAAGACGAAGCAGTAGCGGGCGGCATATCGCGGCCGCCCTGGACCGCGCGTGCTTGGTGGCAACAGCCGGACGCGATAGTCTTGCCCCGTCGCCGCAGGTTCGCCACGTTGGGGGGTGCGAAATGGGGAATGGCTCGCTTTTACGCCATGGACTGAGCATTGCCTGCGCGACTGCTTTTCTCCTGACCTCTCCCCTGGCGCATGCGGCGCTGACCATTTCCAAGAAGCCGACGGAAAATGTCACCTGCACGGCAACGGTTTGCAGTGCCACGGCCGCAAAGGCGGTCCTCAATGCAAAAGACCTCACCAGGCTTCTGAAGAAGAACGATGTGACGGTCGTGCCCGGTTCGATTGCCAAGACCATTGTCGTCGGCACGCCGCTGCACTGGACCAGCGCACACAAACTCACGCTTGACGCATTCACGTCGATCTCAATCAATCGACCGATCACGGTCGAAGGTTCCGGATCGCTCACGCTGACGACGAGCGATGGCGGCAGCGGCGGAGACTATGGCTTCGGCGCTGCCGGAAACGTGGAGTTCTGGGACACTTCGGACGGCCTGACGATCAATGGCGTTGCGTTTACGCTCGCCGCCGACCTGCCGACCTTGATCGCTGATATCGCGGGTCACGGCTCGGGAGCATTTGCCCTGGCGAAGAGTTACGATGCGTCGGTGGACGGCACCTACGCACATTCGCCGATCACCACGCCATTTGCCGGAACGCTTGAGGGCCTCGGCAACGCCATCGCGAATCTGAGCATCAATGACGCTACTGCCTCGGACGCGGCTGCACTGTTCAAGTCCACGTCCAGCCCGAGTGTCTTGCGGCATTTGTCGCTCACGAATGTTTCAGTCACGGGCGCAGCCAACACGGAAGGTGCTCTGGTCGGGGTCGCAAACGGGACGATCGACGGGATCACGATTTCCGGTCAGGTGCAGAGCACAACCGCAACCGGGGACATCGGCGGACTGGCCGGTGTGATCGAAGGCACGCTCGCGAACTCGTCCTCGTCCGCAACCGTGCAGGGCGGCAATGGCACCGGCAATCTGTTCGTTGGCGGCCTGGTCGGCGAGATGTTCGGCAGCCATGCGAACCTGATGCTCAGCGATACAAGCGGCACCGTCGTCGTCGGCGATGGCGGGTATGCGGGCGGCCTGGTTGGCGGAACGCAGACCGGCGATACGATCCAGCAATGCTATTCGACAAGTGGGGTTACCGGCGGGACGGGCACGTCGGTCGGCGCGCTCGTCGCCTTCAACGGCGGCTCCATCGCGGAAAGTTTTGCGACGGGCGGCGCGGCCGGCGGACAGAGTGCAAATGCCGGCGGATTGGTCGGGCGCAACGTGGGCACGATATCGCAGGCCTATTCGACCGGTCCGGTGTCGGCCGGAAGCGGAGGCAGTTTCATCGGCGGATTGATTGGTGCCGACCAGGCCGCTTCGGGAAGCATCACAAGCACGTATTGGGACACCGAGACCAGTGGGATCAGCGATCCGGGCAAGGGTGCGGGCAACCGCAAGAACGATCCCGGTATCACGGGCCTGACGTCTGCACAGTTTCAGGCCGGTCTTCCCACGGGTTTCGATTCCGCCGTGTGGGCGGAGTCCGCAAAGATCAACAACGGCTTTCCGTATCTGCGCGCGCTTCGCGGCCCGGGTTGATCGATCGGTCAGGAGGAATGCTTGCGGATCGAATCTACATCAAGAGCTTGACGGCTCTTGCCGCGTGCATCTCGCACGCAGCCTCGTCGTTCCTGCGCCTGGCTGCACGTGCTGCCATCATCTCCTTTTGCACGAAGGCCATGACGGCACCGCCCGCGGCAATGGACATCGCGTTCGCCTTCTGCATCAGTTCATCGCAGTTCATGGCAGACGTGTAGGCCACGGTCCCTGAACCAGTGGTGCTGCGGGCCGGCGGCTGCTCCGGCATCGAACCCTGTGCGAAGGCAGGCGTGACACAGCACAGCGTGACAGCAATCGTCGTGAAGCGCATTTGATCAAGCTCCCGCGTGACGACCCGATGGCCCGCGACCATCGTCAAAAAATGGGCTGGAGCTATTGGCCTTTCGTGCAGCAGCTGTGGGTAGTCGTGGCGGCTGCGATTTCTGCCGCGAGGAAGCCGGAAGCGAAGTTCGCAGTATTGTGGGGAGTGGCGCGCCCGGAAGGATTCGAACCTCCGACCCCCAGATTCGTAGTCTGGTGCTCTATCCAGCTGAGCTACGGGCGCGCGCGAGGGGGCGATACCTAGGCATCGGCGCTCCGCTTGGCAAGCGCCAGCTTCACGGGTCCATCGGCCGGCTGGCACGTCCCTGCCTGCGGCCCATTCGCCCTTGTTCCTAGACGCTTGCGTGGTTAAGACTTGGCACGGCATCAGGGCAGATTCTCCTTCACTTGCGCGAGGTTGGGTGGGACCAGGGGCGGTGAGGAGAGGGCGGAGACACAGAATGAAGGCGAATGGGGCTGGGAAGGCGACTGCGGGCGCGATCTTCCTCATGGCGGCGCTCGGACTTTCCGGCTGCGCCAGCATCGATGATGCACTGTTCGGCAACTCCGCTGGCGGCGAGGAAACCCAGAATTCCGAGCCGGCGACTGCTCCCGAGGCCGACAACGGCGCCGCGCCATCCGATCAGCAGGCACAAGGCGCGCCGTCTGATCAGGAGGCACAAGCCGCCCCGGAGCCCGCGCCTGTCGAAACATCCGGAGCCAGCGAGCCGGAAGCCACCGCGCCGGCCGCCGCTCCGCCTTCGAACGGCTTTCCGCCAGCCCGGAACTATGCGGCCGCGCCGGCGGCGCCAATTGCTGGAACCACCATCGTTCCCGTCAGCATCGAGCCTGGCACCAACACCGGCACGGCGGTCAGCCAGACGATCGCCGCCTTGCGGTCCGACCTTCAGGGTACGGAAGGCCGCCTGGTGAGCCGCGCCCAGCAGCTTGCGGATCTGCGCAATTCGGCGATGTCGTCGTCGACCACCTATCACACGAGCAAGGGCGAGATCACGGCGCGGTTGCAGATCGGCACCACGCGCGGCAACCCGGAGCTCGTCAGCCAATGGAACGTCGCGCAGTCCGCACTCGATGCGCTCACCACCAACATCAATGCGCTGAACGCGCTGGGCACGCAGGTATCGGACGATTCAAGCCATGCGCATTATCTGCTCGGCCAGGTGCAGGCGACGATGAACGTGTCCGGCCAGGTCGACGAGGATCATCGCCAGCTTGTCGTGCTGGAGGATGAAACCGATCAGACCATCGTGCTGGTCGACCGGCTGATGCGCGATGTGTCCGACGCCGTGCAGCGCCAGACGGCGTATGTGGCAAACGAGCGCGCCAACCTGACCACGCTCGCCAGCGCCATCAAGAACGGCCAGCTCTACGGCGGCGATCTCGGCGTGCCGATGCTGGCAGGGCCTCCCACACCGGCATCCGGTCCGACGGCCATGGGCGGCGTGCCGCTGGTCACGATCAAGTTCGATCGCGCGGGCGTGGACTACCAGCAGATCCTCTACACCGCTCTGTCGCAGGCGCTGTCGTCGCGCCCGCAGGCAACATTCGATGTGGTCGGCGTGTCGCCCACGCGCGGCACGGCGGCAGCCGTTCAGCTCGCGCAAAGCGATGCCCGGCGTCACGCACAGGACGTTATGCGGTCGATGACCGACATGGGCGTGCCGGCCGCGCGCATGGGCCTCTCTTCCTCCACGGATCCCGCCGTTTCGACGAGCGAAGTCCGCGTCTTCGTGCGCTAGGCGATCACGCAACGCCGTTTGATTTGAACCAGGCTTGCAGCTGACGCCAGCCGTCCTTCGCGTCCTTCTCGTTGTAGGAGGGCCGGTAATCGGCGAAGAAGCCGTGGCCGGCATCCATGAACACTTCCAGCTTCGATTTCAGCTTGCCGGCCTTGGCGAGCGCGGCCTTCATGTCCTCGACGTCGGAGATCGGGATGCCCTTGTCCTGGCCGCCGTAGAATCCCAGCACCGGCGCGTTGATTTGATCGACCAGCTCGAGCGGATATTTCGGACGTAGCGGGTTGACCGTCACCGGTCCGCGCAATTGCCCATACCACGCCACGCCGGCCTTCAGGTTCTGATTGTGCGCGGCGTAGAGCCACACGACACGTCCGCCCCAGCAGAATCCCGTGATGGCGAGCTTCGTGGTGTTGGCGCCATCGCCGCTTGCGAAGGCGACCGTGGAATCGAGATCGCTCATCACTTCGGAATCAGGCACCTTGGCGACGATGTCGGTGACGAGTTGCTGCACCGTGCTCATGTCGTATTTGCCAGGATCGCCGTAGCGGAAATAGAGCGACGGCGCGATGGCGTAGTAACCGAGATGGGCAAAGCGGCGGCAGATGTCACGGATGTGCTCGTGCACGCCGAAGATCTCCTGCACCACGAGAACGGTCGGCAGGTGCGTCTTGCCTTCGGGCTTGGCGCGATAGGCCGGCATCGATCCGCCGGAAACCGGCACGGTCACTTCGCCCGCATCGAGTCCGTTTGAACCGGTCACGATGGTCGCGGCGTTGAGCGGGCCGGTGCACAGCGTGAAGCCTGCGACCAGTCCTGTTGCCGTTGCGGCGAATCCGCGCCGCGAGAATTGCGCCGAGCGCGCGAAGTGTTGCGCCTGATCGTCATCGTATTTGTCCATGTCATCCTCCCTCTTTCATTGCGTCACCTCCCCCTTGTGGGGAGGTCGGCGAACGCAGTGAGCCGGGTGGGGGGTAAGTCGGCGCCTTGCACCTTACTCACCCCCCACCCGACACATTCGCTGCCGCTCATGTGTCGACCTCCCCACGAGGGGAAGGTGAATCCCTGTAACTTCTCAATTCCCCGATCGTCTCCGCCTCATACACGCCCCGCGCAATGGCGCGCGCCATGCAATCCGCGGCGATGGAGCCGAGCCGCATCACGTGACGTTGACGCGGCTCTTCAATCGCACGGCGTTGTGTCGATACCGCGAACACGATGTCGCCATCGAACGGGGTGTGCACGGGGCGAAGGGCGCGGGCGAATCCGTCCGCCGCCATGATGGCGATGCGCGCAAGCTCAACCCGTGTCAGCACGGCATCGGTGGCGACGATGGCGATGGTGGTGTTCTCGCGGGCGCGCGCGCCTTTCATGTCGGCCGGCAGATCGAGATCGACGCGCACCGGTCCCTTCAATGTTCGTCCGCCGAATTCCTTGTTCTGCTCGAAGGGAAAAGCCCAGAACACATCCGCGCCTGGAATCAAGGGCGAGCCGAGACTGTTCACCGCGACCAGCGCACCAACCGTGAAGCCATCGCTCGCCTCGGCGGATGCGGACCCGAGGCCGCCCTTGTACGCCCCGGCCATCGCGCCGTGTCCCGCACCGGAATTGCCAAGGGCGAAGTCGCGCGATGCGTTCTCTGCCGCCCGCCGGCCAAGTTCGCGATAGGGCGGCACGTCGCCCCAGTTCTTGTCGCCGCCATTGGCGAGATCGAACAGGATGGCGCCCGGGGCGAGCGGCACGCGCGGCGCACCGGGTACGATCTCGAAACCACGGCCGCGCGCTTTCAGCACCGCCTGCACGCCGGAGACGGCATCGTTGCCGAACGCCGATCCGCCTGAGAGCACGATGGCATCGACACCATCCACCAGCGACACGGGATCGAGCGCCTCCACATCGCGCGTGCCCGGCCCGCCGCCGCGCACATCGGCCGCCGCAGGAAAGGCCCGCTCGCAGAGGAGCACGGTCGTGCCGGTGCGCGCTTTCGCGTCCTCCGCGTTGCCGACGAGCAGACCCTCGACATCGGTGATGAGGTTGCGCGCGCCGGGTTTCGTCATGCTAAGACGCTAGCGAAAGCGCAGGCCCGCCGAAAGAGAACGGAATGAAACTGAAGCTCATCCTGGTTGCCGCCATTTTAATCGCCACGCCATGCGCGGCGCGCGACAAGATCGCCGCGCATCATATGATCGCGGCGGCCAATCCTTACGCCTCGCAGGCCGGCTTGCAGATGCTGCGCAAGGGCGGATCGGCGGCGGATGCGGCCATCGCCGCGCAGATGGTGCTGACTCTGGTGGAACCGGAATCCTCCGGCATCGGCGGCGGCGCGTTCATCCTGCTCTACGATCCCAAACACAGGAAGGTGACAAGTTTCGACGGCCGCGAAACCGCGCCCGCGTCCGCTACGCCCGGCATGTTCCTCGATGCCACCGGCAAGCCGCGCGGACACATGGATGCGATTCCCGGCGGATTGTCGGTCGGCGTGCCGGGCGATGTCGCCGTGCTGGAACTCGCGCACCGCAAATACGGCAGGCTGAAATGGGCCACGCTGTTCCAGCCGGCCATCGATCTGGCGACGAAGGGATTCAAGGTGAGCCACAAGCTCGCCGCCGAACTGCGCGAATTCTCGGCGATCGGCGCGATGCCCGATATCCACGCCTATTTCTATCACAAGGATGGAACGCCGGTTGCGCAAGGCGAGACGCTGAAGAACCCGGAGCTCGCACAAACCTTGCGTGCGATCGCAAAGGGGGGCGCAAAGGCCTTTTACACGGGCCCGATTGCGCAAGCGATCGTCGACAAGGTGCGCAATGCGCCGGTCAACAAGGCGGGCATGACGCTCGCCGACCTCGCCAATTATCACGCCGTCGAACGTCCGCCGGTGTGCGGAACCTATCGTGTGTATCGCTTGTGCTCGATGGGACCGCCGAGTTCGGGTGGGGTGGCGGTGCTGCAGGTTCTCGGCATGCTGGAGCGGTTTCCGTCGAAAGACCTCGCGCCCAGCTCGCTCAGTCAGGTTCATCTGATGACCCAGGCGCAGCGGCTCGCCTTCGCCGACCGCGCTGAGTATCTTGCCGATCCCGATGTGGTAAAGGTTCCGGTGGCCGGACTGCTCAATGCGGGCTACCTGCACGAACGCGCCATGCTGATCGATCCGGCCAAGGACATGGGAACGGCGTCCGCCGGCACGCCGCCGAGCGGCGCGCAACAATTTGCACCGCAGCGCACGCCGCAACTTCCCGGCACCAGCCATCTTTCCGTCGTCGACAACAATGGCCAGGTCGTGTCGATGACGACGACGGTCGAATTCGTCCTGGGCTCGGAGATGATGGCGAAAGGATTCGTGCTCAACAACGAGCTGACGGATTTCTCCTTCGAGCCGGTGCACGACGGCAAGCCGGTGGCCAATGCGCCCGGCCCCGGCAAGCGGCCGATGAGCGCGATGTCGCCGACCATCGTGTTCGCGCCGGATGGCAGGTTCAAGATCGCCCTGGGATCGCCGGGCGGGCCGATCATCATTCCCTACACGGTGCAGGCCATCGTCGACATGCTGGACGGCAACGTGACGCCGCAGGATGCCGCCGGCCGCCCGCACTTCGCCAATCCGAACGGGCCGACGATTCTGGAGAAGGGCACCTCGATCGAATCGCTCGCGCCGCAGCTCACCGCGATGGGCCACACTGTCATCAGTCGCGATCTCGAGAGTGGCTTGCACATCATCGAGCGTGTGAAGGGCGGCTATATTGGCGGCGCCGATCCGCGCCGCGACGGCATCGCGCTCGGCGACTGACACTTTGCGCATCGGGGTGATCGGGGCGGGCGTTGCGGGACAGGCCGCGGCGATTGCACTCGCTCGCGACGGACATGAGGTCCGTGTATTCGAGCGGTTCGCCAACGCGCGCCCGCTTGGCGCGGGACTTCTGCTGCAACCCTCCGGAATGCTGGCGCTGGAGCGGCTTGGCTTGCGCGACGAGGCCGAACGCTGGGGTGCTCGCGTGACCGAACTGGATGGTCGCATCTTGAACGGCAGACGCGTGCTCGATCTGGCCTATCCAGATGGCGAATGCGGCCTTGGCATTCATCGTGGCGCGTTGTTCGGCCTGTTGCACGAGGCGATGCTGGGAAGGGGCGCTCGCCTCACGCTCGATTTCGAAGTGGAGCGCGTCGAGGATTTTGCGCGGCCGGCGATCGTCTCGGCGCGAAACGAAAACGAAGGCGCGTTCGATCTGTTGCTCGACTGCGCCGGCGCGCATGACCGCCTGCGCAGCGAGCTTGGGCTCGGTGTTCGCGCGCCGCTCTATCCGTGGGGCGCGCTGTGGGCGACCTGTACGGATCCGGCAGGGGCGTTCGCGGGCAAGCTGCGCCAGCGCTATGACGGAGCGCATCTGATGATCGGTATCCTGCCGGTGGGGCGTGCGCCGCAAACCGGCGCACCCTGCGTCGCGTTCTTCTGGAGTGTGAAGCTCGCCGATGTTGAGTCCGAGCGCGCCGCTGGCTTGCATGCGCTGAAAGCGCGCGTGCTCGCGGCATGGCCCGAAGCGGCCCCCATCGTCAATCAGATCGGGCAGTTTGAGGATTTCTCGCTCGCCACATATCGCGATGTTTCGGTGGGGCCTTGCGTGCGCGGGCGCGTCGTGGTGATCGGCGATGCGGCGCACGGAACCAGCCCGCAATTGGGGCAGGGCGCCAATCTCGCCCTGATCGATGCGGTCACGCTGGCGCATTGCCTGAGGCAGACGCGGGATGTAGATGCCGCGCTGGCCCGATATCAGCGCGACCGTGCGCGTCATGTCGCCTTCTATCGCTACGCCTCGCGGCTGCTGACGCCCGCGTTCCAGTCGGATGGCGCGATCGTTCCCTGGCTGCGCGACCATTTCCTTGCGCTGGCCAACCGCTTGCCGGGCGGCCGATATCTGAGCAGCACCACATTGTCGGGCGTGCGCAAATTTCCCATCGGCCTGTGGAAGCCTCCGGAATAGTCAGCGCGTTGCCACCACGAACATTCGCCGGAACGGAAACAGCGTCTTGCCGTCGGCGCGGCGCGGATAGGCCTCGCTGAGCAGGTGGCGGTATTCCGCCAGGAAATACTCGCGCTCGACTGGCTCGAGCGGCTGCACGAACGGACGCAAGCCCGTGCCGCTGACCCAGGCGAGCACCGGGTCTTCGCCCTCCAGCACCTGAAGGTATTCGGTTTCCCAGATGTCGAGACCTTTCGCGTGCGGCGCCAGCACGTCGTAGTAGAAGTCCGGCTCGTGCACATGAATTTGGCGCGCGTTCTTCAATTTCTCTGCCCATGGCCCGCTGTTTGCCACTTCGCGCATCAGCACATGTGACGGCTCGTGGAAATTCTGCGGCACCTGGAAGGCAAGCGCGCCGCCCTCCGCGACGAAGCCGAACAGCCGTGGTACCAGCGCCTCGTGATGGGCGATCCAATGCAAGGTCGCGTTCGAGAACACGACATCGTATCGGGTGCGCGGCGACCATGTCTCCACATCGCCTTCCACGAAATTCGCAGGCGCACCGAATTCCTTCGCCTTCGCAATCATCTCCGGCGAGGATTCGAGGCCCTCGATCTCGGCATCCGGCCAGCGTTGGCAAAGGATCGCGGTGGAGTTGCCCGGTCCGCAGCCGAGATCGATGACACGTTTGGGATGGGCGACCGGTACCCGCGCCAGCAATTCGATGGCCGGCCGTGTGCGTTCGCTCGCGAACTTCATGTAGACATCGGGATCCCAGGTCATTCCTTCATCAGCCCTCTCTGTCGGGAATTTCAATTCGGAACGTGCTGCCTTCCGCGCCCGTGGTCACCAGCGTGATGTCGCCGCCATGGGCACGGGCCAGATCGCGCGAGATGACAAGGCCGAGGCCCGAGCCGCCCGGCCGCGACGTCCCCGCGAAAGGCTGAAACAGGCGTACACGCACTTTTTCGGGAATGCCGGGGCCGTTGTCGCTGATCTCGATGGACACGCGCGACCCCCGTCGCCGGGCAGCGAGGCTGATGACAGCGTCGCTGCGTCCGTTCAGCGCCTCGGCGCCGTTGCGCAATAGGTTGAGCAGCATCCGATAGAGCTGTTCGGGATCGGCATCCACCTGCAAGCCGTCCGGGACATCCGCCACGAAGGCGGGCGGCGTCTCGCGTTCGGTCAAGGCTGCGGCGCTGGCATCCTCCACCAGCGGCCGCAACGCCACGCGGCGCCGCTCTGGCGGATGTTCCTCGGCACGGCCGTAGCGCAGGGTGTTGGTGGCGAGCGCAACGGCGTGATCGATGGCGCCGATCAGGCGCGGCGCCAGCCGCTTCACGGCCGGGTCTTCGCTGGAGCCGAGCCGGTCCGAAGCGAGCTGCGCGCTCGAGAGGATGTTGCGCAGATCGTGCTGGATTTTGGCAACCGCCATCCCCAGCGCGGCAAGCCGCCCGCGCTGCTGGAGGAAACCGTAGAGCTCGCGCTGCATGGAGCCGAGCTCGCGCTCGGCAATGCCGATCTCGTCGCGCCGCGTGCCGGCTTCCACGATGCGGCTGGCATCCTCGGGGTTCTCGCGGAACGTGACCATGGCGTGGGTGATGCGCCGCATTGGCCGCACCAGCACGAAATAGAGGCTGAGGAACACCAGCACGGCGGTGACCGACGACAGCAGCAGCGCCAGCAGCGCGGTGCGGCCGGCATAGGACTTCAGAGATGAATGAATCTGCCGCTCGTTGAGAAAGATTTCGACGGCCAGCGCCCCCTTGATCTTGGTCGGCGCGATCACGCGCAGGATTCGCTTGCCGCCGCGCAGCAGACAATCGAAACCATACCAGATTTGGCGGAATGCGTTGTCGTTGCGCAGATCGATGACCAGGTCGATATGTGTCGGCATCTGCGTGACCAGATAGAGTTCGCGCAGTTCCGGCCGCTTCAGCATGACGGCATTGGCGCCGGCGCGCTTCAGGAGCTGTTCGCGCAGGCCCGCGGAGAGTTTCTGGCCGGCGGCCTCTGTGAGCGGCAGGACGGCGATCTCGGCGGACTCGATGTGGTTGAGCAGCAGGGTGTGATGATAGCGGCCGATCGATGGTCCGAAGATCGCCGTTTCCGTGATCAGCACGAAGAGCAGGGTAAGCAGGAACAGCCGGCCCGAGAGGCTGTGCACGACAAGCCCCCAGGCATTGCCCACCCTTCGGCTGAGACCACCCGGCATCCGCCACGCTTAGAGCATATTCGGCAGGGCGAAATAAGGGCGGCCGCATCCGCCCTGCCGCCGGTGTGATTGCCGCTCAGCCAGGTACGAAGGTGTAGGCGCAGAGCTTGTTGCCGTCCGGGTCGCGCACATAGGCGGCGTACGCCGTCGGCGTGAAGCTGCGAGGACCCGGAGCGCCTTCATCGGTGCCGCCGGCCTTGAGCGCCGCTTCGTGGAAGGCATGCACCGATTTGCGGTCTGCGGCGGCGAATCCGATCGTTCCGCCATTGGCGGCGCTGGCGGGCTTTCCGTTGGCGGGCTTCGTCACCATGAACTCGGGCCCGTCCTTTCCCCACAGCGAGGCGTGGTCCATGTTCATGACGCGCTTCAGGCCCAGCGCGCCGAGTGCCGAGTCGTAGAATTTGCGCGCCTTCTCGACGTCGTTCGTGCCAACCACCACATGCGTGAAAATTGCCATTGTTCGTCTCCCTTCGTTTTTCACCAGTTCAAATTTCCACCACTCAGAACGTCACAACACTGCGGATACTTTCGCCCGAATGCATCAGGTCGAACGCATCGTTGATTTTTTCGACCGGCATCACATGGGTGATGAGATCGTCGATGTTGATCTTGCCGTCCATATACCAGTCGACGATCCTGGGCACGTCCGTGCGCCCACGTGCGCCGCCGAACGCGGTGCCTTTCCACACGCGGCCCGTCACCAGCTGGAACGGCCGCGTCTTGATCTCCTGGCCGCTGCCGGCAACCCCGATGATGACACTCACACCCCAGCCGCGGTGGCAGCATTCCAGCGCCTGCCGCATCACATCGACATTGCCGATGCATTCGAAGGAATAGTCGGCACCGCCGCCGGTAAGCTCGACGAGATAGGGGACGAGATCGCCCCTGATCTCCTTCGGATTGACGAAATGCGTCATGCCGAACTGCGCGGCGAGCACCTCACGCGCCGGATTGATGTCGACGCCGACGATCATGTTGGCCCCGACCATGCGCGCACCCTGTACGACGTTCAGCCCGATGCCGCCCAGCCCGAACACGACCACGTTCGCGCCGGCTTCCACCTTCGCCGTGTTGATGACGGCGCCGATCCCCGTCGTTACGCCGCAGCCGATGTAGCAGACCTTCTCGAAGGGAGCGTCCTTGCGGATCTTTGCCACCGCGATCTCCGGCAGCACCGTGAAGTTCGAAAACGTCGAGCAGCCCATGTAGTGGTGGATCATGTCGCCACCGCGCGAAAACCGCGACGTGCCGTCCGGCATCACGCCCTTGCCCTGCGTGGCGCGGATCGCTGTGCACAGATTTGTTTTGTGTGAGGTGCAGGATTTGCACTGCCGGCATTCCGGCGTGTAGAGCGGAATCACGTGATCGCCCCGCGCGACGCTGGTGACACCCGGCCCCACATCGACCACCACGCCGGCGCCTTCGTGGCCGAAGATGGCCGGGAAAAGCCCCTCGGGATCGGCGCCGGAGCGGGTGAATTCGTCGGTGTGGCAGACCCCGCTGGCCCGGATCTCGACCAGCACTTCGCCAGCCTTGGGCCCGTCGAGGTCCACCGTCTCGATTACCAGCGGTTGTCCGGCCTTGTGGGCTACGGCGGCTTTCGTCTTCATCCCTGCCTCGTGAAACTGCTCAAACGGCAGCTTACCGCTTTGCCGCATCCGCGCCAGTTGAGGCGAGGGCCTGCGGCGACTATTCTCTCTCAGCGGAGTCGAAGACCACTGACGGAATTGCAGGAACACGCAAAGCCGAGGACTGGCGCGATTGCCCTGTGGGCCGCCATCCTCGCGATCACGGTGACAGGTCCAGCTGCGGCGCAGCTCTATCCCGGTGACGACGTTCAGGTGAACCCGAACGCCGTGCCGCGCGTGGTGCTGGAGCCGGATGGCAGGCATGTGCGCGTGCTGCAGCCGTTGCGGGAGCCGGGCGCGGAAGGGCCGATCCATCTCCACATGCCGGTGCCGCATCGTCATGTGGCGCGACATGTGGAGCCGTCGACGGCCGTTGCGGCCGAGACCACAACCGCTGCACCACCGGCCGCTGCAACTCCTGCATCGGCACCGCCTACGGCTGCGAAACCGGCGACCACGCGAAAGACAGCAGTGGCATCCAATCCGCCAACCGCGCCGGCAACATCGGGAAACGAGTTCTCCTATGGCTGGTCCGAACCGTCGGTTGCCACAGCGCAGCCGGCAGCGAAGAAACCGGCAGTGAAAAAGACGCCTCCGGAGCGGACCGCGGCAGCGCCCCCGCCGCCAAAGCCACAGCCGCCGCAGCCGAAGCGAACCGAAACGGCGTCGACTCAGCAACTGGCCGCGCCGCCGCCGCCTTCAGGCGACGATTCCTTCTCCTTCGAGACTCCGGAAATTCCCGCGGCAGCGAGTGCGCCTCCGCCGACGGCGCCATTGCCTTCAGCGAAGATGAAAGCGAAGGCACCTGCGCCGCCGCAGCCCACACAGCAGAAGCCGCAACCGCAATTCGCAGTCACCGAGCCGCCGACGCTTGAAACCGTTCATCACGAGAAGATCGGCAAGCCCGAGAAGAAGAGCGACGACCGCAAGGGGCTTGCCAAGCAGGGCGAAGTTCTGTTCGCAGGCGGCAGCTCCGATCCGCAGGCGGCGAGTTATCAGCAGATCAAGTCGCTGGCGTCGGATCTCAATGGCGCGCTCGATTCCGGATCGGCACGCGTGGAAGTGGAAGCCTATGGCGGAACGCTGGGCGACAAATCCTCCGACGCGCGGCGGCTATCGCTGCGTCGCGCGCTGACCGTGCGCCAATTGCTGATCGACAATGGCGTGCCGTCGGACCGCATCGATGTGCGCGCGCTGGGTGGCGCCGAACAGGGCATGCCCGATCGCGTCGACGTGTTCGTCAAGGCTTAGGCGCGCTTTGCTTCCGCAAGGTTCAGGTGGCGCGCCTCGCGGCCGAGCGCGGTGAGCACCGCAATCGCCACTGCCGCCGCAATCGCAACGCTGGCCAGCGCGATCGAGTAGTTCTCGCCCTGGCTCTTGGCGATCTGGGTTTGCAGCACGGCATTGTACGATGCGATGAAATTGCCGAGCTGGTAGACCGTTCCCGGGAACGTGCCGCGCGCATCGGGCGGCGACAGTTC
>Ga0335083_10000771_pt1 | contig 46045 bp, 36 predicted proteins | sample Lox_Sample_42_FD_206716 | JGI IMG/M metagenome (GOLD analysis project Ga0335083, IMG submission 206716) | Soil microbial communities from Loxahatchee National Wildlife Refuge, Florida, United States - Lox_Sample_4.2 | ecosystem: Environmental > Terrestrial > Soil > Wetlands | place: USA...
CGCCAGGCCCGCTAATTACTTCCCCCGGATAAACCGGGACGGCTGATGAACCAAAACGGCCGCGTCGGTGGACGCGGCCGTTCCGGGCAAATGGTTTGTTGCTCTTGATCGAGCGGGTGGATGGTTTCAGCTGCTCCGGATGGCGAGGGTGTCAAGGTTGTAGGTGAGGATCGACCATCCGGTCCAGGTCTGCATCCCGTGGTGGTCCTTCAGGCGGCTTCGTCGCAGCCCGTAGCCGCGCTTGAGGTGGCTGATCCGCCCTTCGCTGCCGGTTCGGTATCTGGCGAGGCGGCGCTGGGTTCGTCGGCTGCCGGGTTGTTGGCGGCCGGCGATGAACGTCCGCTCGGCCTTGAAGGCCTCCAGTGCTTGGCGGGTGGGGCCGACGTTGAAGCCGCCGTCGAGCGCGACCTCTCGCGGTGAGATCCCCAGCCGCTTCAGCTCGGCAATGGTCTCGGGCAGCAGCGTGTCCTCGCTCGGGTTGCCGAGCTGGCCGCTGATGGCGGGGATGATCAGTCCGCGCGCGCCGGCCTTCGTGTTCTCGGTCACCTCGCAGATCTGCGCCACGAACCCGAACTCGTTCGGCTTGCCCAGCTTGCCCTTGCGGATCGGCCTCGCGTCGGGATCGAAGATCGATACGAGCCGATCGGCGATCGGCTCCCCACGCATCCTCTTTTGGATCTGCGCGGTGACTCGCTCGGCCCGCGCGATGAACGTCTCGAGTTTGTTGATCTGTCGCAGCTTCGCCTTCGCGCCGCGGCCGCGAGCCCGCCGGCGCGCGACCACGATCAGCCGCTTGGCCTCGCGAATCGAACGCTCGACCAGCTTGCCCGCTTGCTCGGTGAGATCGAGCACTTGCTGTTTGCGCTCCCCGGTGCGCCGGCCGAGGGTGCGGGTCATCGCCCGCACGCGGCGGCCGATCGCGCGCGAGCGATCCATGACCCAGCCGGCGTCCTTGCCGACCTTCGCCAGCAGCTTGCGCGCCTCCCGCGCCAGCACCCTGGCGCTGTCCAGTGCCAGCCCCGAGTCGGTCGGATAGCGCACGTCGGCCTCCACCACGGTCGAGTCGATCCGCACCGCCCGCGGGCGAAAGCGCTTCTCGCGCCTCGCCGTCTCGATCGCCACCCTGGAGATCTCGTTCACCACCCCGACTCCGAGCCGCCGAGTTAGCTTGCGCACCGTCGACTCGTCCGGGACCCGCTCCGCTAAGGCGATCAGACAGAACCGCCGCAGATGGATCGAGTCCGATACTTCCCGCATCAACGTCTCGTACCCCCAACCGGTGCGCTGCTTGATCACCATCAACCGCACGTACGTAGCCATCGAAATCGTCGGGCGACCACGAGCGACCGCTTCGCGCCGCCACGCCGACGCGATCGGCTCCAACAGCACGGGATCGCGCAGCAACACATCCAACGCCGCCAGATCCTCCGGCAACTCCTTCACTTCGCCCGGCAACACCTCGTCCCACAACGACTCGACCTGCCCGCCCACCAGCCGCAGCATTCACAACCTCCCCAACCAAGAAAGTGACCATTTGCAGGCCGAATTTTCTTGATCAGCCCGGACAGAACCACCGACTATTTCCGGGGGAAGTAGCTAGTAGCGCAAGATCGACCAGGCATTGTTGACCTTGTCGGCGAGCGCCACACGCAAGATCGCGTCGTCCTCGACGGCCGGCAGGTTGGCTAGGCTACCGTGCGCCTCCTGCGCGAGAGCAACAGCGGCGAGGAACCGTTCGGTCCGCGCGGGAGGGGCAGCCTCCATCTAATCCCCGCCGGACGAGGTTCTTTCGCCGCTGGGCCCTGATCCGGGCAAGGCCGGACCGGTGGTGGCCGAGTCCCCGGAGGCGCGGAACCGAAGCCCGAGCGTTCCAGATGCAGCCGCCCACGCCGTGGGATCGGCCCCACCACCACCCCGAAGCATGACCGCTCCTGCGACGGCGATCACCGCGCCCACCAGCGGACCAACCACGTACACCCAATAGGCGCTCCAGTCGCCGCTCACCAGCGCTGGCCCGAACGATCGCGCCGGGTTCATCGAGACACCGCTGACGGGCGCCGCCCACAGCCCGGCGAGTGCGATGTAGCCGCCGACGCCGAGCGCGCCCACCGAGCCGACGTTCTGCGCCCGCGATGCGGTGCCCAGGATCACGCTGACCAGCCCGGAGGTCAGCACGATCTCGAGCAGCAATGCCTGCCACGCGTGGTAGCCAGGTCCGGGCAGCGTGGCGCCGAGGTGCTCCACGTTTCCGAACACAGCGAGGAGGAAGAGCGCGGCCAACGTGGCGCCGACCAGCTGGGACAGGACGTACCAGGGGACCCGGTACCACGGAAAGTCGCGCCGCAGCGCGAATGCGATCGACACAACCGGGTTGAGATGCGCGCCCGAAACCGCACCCATGAACAGGATCACCGCCATCACCGTGAGGCCCGGAGCGACGACGGCCGCCGATAGGCTGATCTGCCCTTTGGCATGCAGCACGCCTCCTCCCGCCGCCGCCAGCACGAGCAGAAACGTCCCCAGCGCCTCCGCGAACAGCCTCCGATAGGCGAATCGGGGATCCTCGAACTCCTCTCGGGAGCCGAACTCGAGCGCCAGCCGGTGCCGAGCGCGCTGCTGGTCTCGCTCGCTGAGGGCTATCGGCTGCTCGTCGTCCATGTGGTATTGCGTCACGTGCCGGCCGTGGCCAGCCGCAGCTGGCGCCGTGCCTCGGCCAGAACCGTCTTGCGGCCTCGGTGAGCGCCCTCGTAGAGCGCTACAGCAGCAAGCTCCTCCGGGCTCGCATCGGCCAGGTGGACGAGGACCTCGTTGGCGGTCATCTGCGCGTAGCCCTTCCATGGCTGCCTGACGTGCACGGCAGCGCCGGCGCCGTCCTCGGCGCCGGGCTCAGCGAACGCCTCGACGAACTGAAGCCCTTCGGAGACGTGCATCGGCGGGATCGCTCGCACGGGCCCGACCTCGGGTTCGGCCGCGACTGCGCGACGCGGGGGCGCTTCCGGTGGAGGTGCCTCAGGCCGCGACGCCGACGAGGCAACGATGACGTCGAATGCGACGGTGCTCGATGCCGGCCGGGCGTCGGCGGCGGCCGGACGCGGTTCTGACGGCGCGGAGGTTGAGATCGCCAGCCGGCCGATTCGGAAGGCGAGGCGGGCGGCTCGTGTGGTGACGTCGACACAGAGGCGAGTCGCGGATACGCCGACGCGTAGGGGCAGGGTGATCATTTCGCGGACCATGGACGGACGGTCGCAGCGCCGCGGGTGAGCCCGCGTCACTCGATTTGCGTGATTCGGCCGAAGGGATACGCAATCACGCGGAATGCGTGATGTCGGCTCACCAATGCGCGCCTCACCCTCCGCCGTGTGTGCGACCCAGAGTCAGGCTTCTCAGCGAGTTTTCGCCAGCAACCCCCGCCGCACGGCGACCAGGGCCGGCACGAGCGGTTCAAGGAGGTACTCGAGCGTTACCGTGCCGTCGGACTGGGAAGCGACGAACGCGCCATCGATCGCAGCCAGCGCAATCCGAGCCAGCCGGAGGGTTACGGGATTCTCGGGGTCGTCGCCGAATGCGAGGGCGATCTGCTCGCTCAGCCGGTCGAGCCCGAGGCGGCGGACGCGCGCGACGACGACCTCGATCTCATCTCCCCCGTGGGCAGGCGGCTGCACGGCGAAGACGATCAGCAGGCGAAGGAAGCTGGGATGGCGCTCGAGCGCCTCGGCCGCTGCCGAGAGCACCGTGCGCAGGTGCTCGGCGGGACGTCCGATCCGGCGGCTCCAGTCGGGAAGGTCGCCGAAGAAGCGCTTCGCGCCGCGCTCCATCACGGCAAGCAGGATTCCATCCTTGGAGCCGTAGTAGTGGTAGACGGAGCTCAGCGGGACGCCGGCCTCCTCGACTACGCGCGCGATCGTCGCCGCTTCGTAGCCCTGATCGGCCATCACGCGCTCGGCGGCATCCAGGACGAGCTCGCGGGATCTCATCCCGCGTCGGTTCGGCGTGACATCGGCACGGCTTGCCATGCAGGCAGCATATCGCAGAAATTGGAGTTGACACTACAAAAGAACTTTTGTATCGTACACTCCAATTCTTCCAGTAGATAAGAGAGACCGATGCAATCCACACCAGTTGTTGACGAGGCCGTACCTGTTTTGATTGTTGGTGGAGGCGGCGCGGGGCTTACCGCTTCGATGCTCCTGGCTCGCCAGGGCGTGGAGCATCTCCTGGTAAGCGCGCGGCGGGAGACGTCCGATCTGCCCAAGGCTCACGTGCTCAACCTGCGGGCGATGGAGGTGCTCGAGGACGTGGGTGTTGCCGGGGCGATCGCCGAGCGCGGCACGCCGGCTGAGCAGATGGCGGCGACGGCCTACTACGCGGGGTTCGCTGGACCCGATCCCGATTACGGACGGCGGCTGGCCCGCCTCGAGTCCTGGGGCGCTGGCGGAGCCGACGAGTCCTGGAGCGCAGCGAGCCCGTGCCGGCAGGAGAACCTGCCGCAGATCCGGCTCGAGCCGCTGCTCAAGGCGCGCGCCGAGGAGCTTTCGCCCAGGCGGATTCGCTTCGGGCACGAGCTGATCGACCTCGAGCAGGACGCAGACGGCGTGCGAGCGCTGATTCGCGAGAACGCCTCGGGTCGGGAATACACGGTGAGGAGCGATTACCTCCTCGGCGCTGATGGTGGCCGTCGCGTCGCCGGCCTGATCGGCGTGGAGTACCAGGGGCTCGGCGTCATCACCCAGACGGCGACCCTGCACGTGACCGCCGATTTCTCGCGCTGGGCCACGGATCCCGACGTCCTGATCCGCTGGATCTACTCGCCCCAGGCCGGCGTGCTCGTGGTGATGGTCCCGATGGGCCCGGAGCGATGGGGCCCCGAGTCGGAGGAGTGGGTGATCCACCTCAATTACCCGGTCGATTGCGAGGAGTCCGACGCGCAGGTCGAAGCCGACGCTCGCAGGGCACTCGGGATCGGCGAGCTGCCGATGGAGATCCACAAGATCACGCGCTGGTCGGTCGAGGCGGTGCTCGCCTCGTCGTTCCGCGCCGGGCGGGTGCTGCTCCTCGGAGATGCGGCGCACCGCCATCCGCCGACCGGTGGGCTCGGGTTGACCAGCGCGATCCACGACGCGCACAACCTGTGCTGGAAGCTGGCGGCGGTGCTCTCTGGGCACGCCGACCCGGCGCTGCTTGACACCTATCAAGACGAGCGCCGTCCCACAGATGAACGCAACTGCCAGCGCTCGCTGGAGAACGCGGTCAACCACTTCGCCACGGGAGCCGCGCTCGGCATCGTTCCGGAGAACTCGCCGGAGGAGAACATGAAGCGGCTGCGGCGGCTCTGGAGCAGGCGGCCGGAGGACGCCGAGCTGCGCTCGAGCGTCCTGCGCGGGATGCGCGCGCAGTCGATGGAGTTCTCGGAGCTGAACGTCGAGTACGGCTACCGCTACGAGTCGGCTGCGGTCGTGCCGGACGGTACGGAACCTCCCACACCCGTCGACGACGTCCGCGTGTACGAACCGTCGACCCGGCCAGGAGCGCCTCTGCCGCACGCCTGGGTTGAGGACGACGACGGCGAGCGCCGCGCGATCAAGGACCTCGTCGCGCCCGGTCGCTTCCTGCTCATCGCCGGAGAGGATGGTGGCGCGTGGTGCGAGGCCGCCGAGGAGCTGGCCTGCGCTGCTGGCGTTCCGCTCGATGCGGTGCGGATCGGCCACCTCGACGGCAACCTCTACGACCCGCGCTGCGCCTGGGCACGCCAGCGCCAGATTGAGAGCGACGGCGCGGTCCTCGTGCGCCCCGATCGCTTCATAGCCTGGCGGGCGCCCACCGCGGTCGACGATCCGCTGGGCGAGCTCGTCGGCGCGTTTAGCCAGATCCTCGCTCGTCCCATCGCCATTCTGACCGCGGAGGTGACCTCATGACTCCGACAGGTCGTCTCGACGCTGACGTCGCGATCGTCGGCTACGGCCCCGTGGGGCAGGCGCTGGCGGCTCTGCTCGGTCGCGCCGGGCATCGGGTGATGGTGTTCGAGCGCTTCAAGGACATCTATCGCCTTCCGCGGGCGGTGCATCTCGATCACGAGATCATGCGGCTGCTGCAGTTGCTCGGTCTGGCCGACGTGCTGGCCGAGGAGCTGGTTCCGGTTGACGACTACCGCTGGCTCGGCGGCGACGGTGAGCTGCTGTTGCGCTTCGACCGTTACGGGCTCGCGCCGTCCGGTTGGGAAGGCGACTATATGTTCTTCCAGCCCGAGCTTGAGGCGGCGATCCATCGCCACGCGTGCATCCCGTTTGGTGTGAGCGTCGAGCGGGGCTGGGTCGCCGAGGGGCTAAAGGACGCCGGCGATCATGTCCAGCTGACGGTTCACCGGGTCAGTGAGGAGGAGCCTGGGCAGCTCGCCAGGACGGGGGAGCACCGCACCGTACGCGCGAGGTGGCTAGTCGGAGCGGATGGCGCGAACTCGTTCGTGCGCGAGGCGTGCGGAATCAGCCGCCGCGATCTCGGCTTCCGGGAGCGGTGGCTGGTGGTGGATGCCGAGCCGGACGACATGGGGGCGCTTGCCCACTTGCCGGTCGCGAGCCAGCGGTGCGATCCGGCGCGCCCGACGACGATCGTTAGGAGTGGCCCGCGGCACCGGCGGTGGGAGTTCATGCTGCTACCGAACGAGCAGCCGTCCGATTTCGAGGACACCGAGCGCGTGTGGGCATTGCTCGAGCCGTGGTATCGGCCCGAGGACGGGCCGCTCACGCGCAGCACCGTGTACGAGTTCCGCTCGATGGTGGCCGACGAGATGCGCAACGGCCGCGTCCTGATCGTCGGCGACGCCGCCCACCTGACACCGCCGTTCCTTGGTCAGGGGCTCTGTTCGGGTCTGCGCGACGCCGCGAATGCGGCCTGGAAGCTCGACCTTGTGCTACGGGGCATCGCGCACGAGCGGCTGCTGGGCACAATCGAAGCCGAGCGGCAGCCCCAGAACGAGACGGTGATTCGACTCGCGATCGAGCTGGGGAAGGTCCTTTGCCAGCTGGACCCGGAGGCGGCAGCGGAACGGGACGCGACGCTGCGCGCGGCCGGGCCGCCGCCTCCGCTCGAGCTCGCACCGCTGACCCGCGGGCTGCTGCACCAGCCGATCGGCGAACCCGATCCACTCGCCGGGACGCTCAGCGTTCAGGGCGTCGTGGCACGTGCGGGGCGGGAAGGACGATTCGACGATGTCATCGGCGCCGGCTTTCAGCTGATCGTCGCCGAAGGCGACCCGCTTGACCGGCTTTCGGCTGCGGAGCGGAAGCTGCTCGACACGCTCGGGGCGACCGTTGCGTCGCTGGACCCGACCGCGCCCCACGGAGTCCAAGACATCGACGGGCGCCTCACCGCGTGGCTGTCCGAGCACAACGCCCACGCCGTGCTCGTCCGTCCCGACTTCTACGTGTTCGGTGGCGCCGCCTCGTCGCACGCGCTCCCGGAGCTACTGGAAGACCTTCGATCCCAGCTTCACCTCCGCTTGACCCCCACAACCTCAGGAGTACTCGCATGACCGACACCGCCGCCACGATCCATCCCAAGTTCCACCACTTCAACCTCAAGACGACCCAGCTGCAGGAAATGATCGACTTCTACCGCACGCTGGTCGGCGCCGAGGTCATCCACCAGTTCGAGGGTGGCGCGTGGCTCACCAACGACGCCGCCAACCACCGGATCGCGCTGCTCGCGTTCCCGAACTTCGTGGACGATCCTGACAAGGAAACACGTACGGGAATGCACCACTCCGCGTTCGAGTACGCGAGCTTCGAGGAGCTCAACTCGAGCTACCTCCGGCTCAAGGAGGAGGACATCACGCCGGTCCTGTGCCTGGACCACGGCATGACGCTGTCCTACTACTACTCCGACCCGGACGGCAACCACGTCGAGCTGCAGGTCGACTGCTTCGGCGACTGGGCCAGGTCCAAAGACTGGATGCGGAACTCGCAGGAGTTCAAAGCCAACCCGATCGGAGTGTTCGTCGACCCCGAGCAGGTTGCGGCCGACCATCTGGCCGGGATGAGCTTCCCCGAGATCCACGCGAAGGCGATGGCCGGTGGCTACGCGCCCGAGCAGGCACCGGTCGACATCCCGGAGGTGGCGTCATGAGGCTCTGCCGCTTTGACGTCGGTTTCGGACCGCGCCACGGAGTCGTGGCAGACGAGTGCGTCATCGATATCGCCAACCAGGACGACCAGTACCCGCTGGAAGCAGTGCGCTTGCTCGCGCCCGTCCAGCCACGGAAGTACCTGGCCATCGGGCTCAACTACGCCGACCACATCGCCGAGTCCGGCATGGACACGCCGGGGTACCCGGTGTTCTTCAACAAGCAGGTCACGTGCGTGGTCGGGCCGGACGACGACGTCCACATGCCGCGCGTATCGAGCCTGCTCGATTACGAGGGTGAGCTGGCGGTGGTGATCGCCACGCGCTGCCGCCACGTTCCGGTCGCCCGTGCGCATGAAGTCATCGCCGGCTACACGATCGCCAATGACGTCTCGGTGCGCGACTGGCAAGTGCGGAGTCCGACGATGACCATGGGCAAGTCGTTCGACACCCACGGACCGCTGGGGCCGTGGCTGGTCACGCCCGACGAGCTCCGCGACCCGCACGACCTCACGATCCGGACATACGTGAACGACGAGCTGCGCCAGGACGGCAACACGGGCGAGATGATCTACAACTGCTTCCAGCAGATCGCGCACCTGTCGGCGGCCTTCACGCTCGAGCCCGGCGACGTGATCGCCACTGGAACGCCGGCCGGGATCGGCGCCGCGCGCCAGCCGTTCCCCCAGGGACTGCTCAAGGTCGGCGACGTCGTACGCGTCGAAATCGACGGGATCGGCGAGCTCTCCAACACCGTGGTCGAGGAGCCCGAGGAGTACCTCGCCCCCGAGACGGAGGTCGAGACGGCATGGGCGCGTTGACGACAGAGAACGAGCTGCTGTGGCCCTCCTTCCACGGGCCATCTGACCTGGCAGCGGTCGAGCGCGTCCCGCTGAGCGAACGGGGCCTCCCGGCGAGCACGTACGAGCTCGTGCGCAGGGCGGCTGAGCTTTGGCCCGATCGCCGGGCCGTGTCCGTGCTGCCGAATGCCGAGTCGTTTCACACGCCATTCGTGCGGACGTTCGCCGAGCTCGCCGGCGACGTGCACCGAGCGGCAGCCGTGCTGGCCGAGCTGGGGGTGAGCCGGAGTGACGCGGTGGCGGTCGTCTCAGTCAACTGCGCGGACATGCTGCCGCTGCTCCTGGCGGCAGAGGCGGTCGGGATCTACGCCCCGATCAATCCGGGCCTGACGGTGGAGCATGCCACGGAGCTGGTGCGGCGCTCGGGTGCACAGGTGATCGTGGCCTCGGGACCCGAGCTCGACCCGGACGTGTGGGCGCGCGCACGGGAGATCGCAATCCAGACCGGCGCCCGAGCGTTGCTCGCGCTGCGTCCCACGACCGCGTCAGGGCAAGCGCCCTCGCTCGAGCCGCTCGGCAGCACAGCGGTCGCGTACCTCGCCGAGGGGATGGCTGGCGCCGATCATGCGGCCCTCCCGGTGCCGCCGCCGGCCTCGGATGACGTCGCAAGCTACCTACACACCGGCGGCACGACCGGGACTCCGAAGCTGGCGGCGCGCACGCACGGGAACGAGGTGTCCAACGCGTGGATGACGCGCGCAAGCGACGTCCTTGACCAGGACAGCGTCATCTTCGCGGCGCTGCCGCTGTTTCACACCAACGCGCTGTTAGTGACGGTGCTGGGCCCTCTGATCAAGGGACAGCACGTCGTGTGGGCCGGTCCGCTCGGCTACCGAGACGTGCCGCTATTTCAGAACTTCTGGAAGATCGTGGAGCACTATCGGATCTCGGCGATGTCGGGCGTGCCGACGATCTACGCCGTCCTCGCCCAGCTTCCGGTCGATGCCGATATCTCGAGCCTGAAGATGCCGATCGTTGGCGCAGCGCCGCTCCCGCCCGCCGTCGCGGCGGGCTTCGAGGCCCGTACCGCCGTGGCGCTGTGCGAAGGCTACGGGCTCACCGAGGGCACCTGCGCGAGCGCGCTCAGCTGGCCCGGAGCCGGCCACCCCGGAACCGTCGGGCAGCGCCTGCCCTACCAGGAAGCACGCGTCGTCGCGATTGACGAAACCACCGGCGAGTGGACGTTCCTGCCCGAGGGCGAAATCGGGACGCTCGTGCTACGTGGTCCCAACATCTTCGCGGGCTACCTGGTCCGGACCGAGTCCGGAACGGAGCTGCGCGGCGACGGGAAGCTCAAGGACGGCTGGCTGGATACCGGCGACCTCGCCTCGGTCGACTCGGGCGGGTTCATCCGGCTCGCCGGCCGCGCCAAGGACCTGATCATCCGCGGCGGCCACAACATCGATCCGGCCACCATCGAGGACGCGCTCATGGAGCACCCCGAGGTCACCGCGGTGGCTGCCGTGGGCCGTCCCGATCCGCACGCGGGCGAGGTCCCGATGGCGTTCGTCACCGTCACCGCCGGTAGTCGGGTCACGGCCGACGCGCTCGGGGCGTGGGCCGCCGATCACGCGCCTGAGCGCGCCGCGGCGCCTAGGCACGTCGAGATCATCGACGAGATCCCGGTCACTGCGGTGGGCAAGCCGTACAAGCCGGAACTGCGTCGGCGCGCTGCCGAACAGGCGGCGCGAGCCGCGCTCGCCGAGACAGGCCTGAGCGATCAGGTGCAAGCCGTCCTGATCGACGCCTCGCTCGAGATCCACGTCCCGCGCTCGGCCCAAGACGACGCGGTCCGTGACGCGCTTTCGCAATACGCCTGGACATGGAAACTGACTAGTTGAAGGGATGACAATGAGTACAACGACACCTCAGACAACCGATAAGCCCGCCCTCGAGAAGACCCGGTGGCGAATTGATCCAGCGCGTTCGCAGGTCGAGTTCCGTACCCCCACGTTCTGGGGGATGATGACCGTGAAAGGTCACTTCGAACGCTACGAAGGCACGCTCGATCTGCGACAGGAGCCGGCGATCGAACTCACAATCGAGGCAGCGAGTCTCAACACGAACAACAACATGCGCGACAAGCACCTGCGCTCGAGTGACTTCTTCGACGCCGAAAACCATCCACAGGTCCGCTTCGTCTCCAGCAGCGCCACGCTTGACGGCGAGCGACTGGCGGTCAGCGGCCGGCTCTACGCGGCGGGAACGAGTGTCCCGCTTGACGTTGACGCCAGGCTGCGACCGGTTGACGGTGAGCTCGAAGTTGAGGCCACCGCGTCCGCCGATCAGTTCGAGCTCGGCATGAGCCACGGCATGCTCGGCATGATCCGCACCCCCTGCGAGCTCACCGTCCGCGGGCGGCTGGTCAGCGCCGCCGATTCGCCCGCCGGGGCGTGACCGGCATGGCCGCCAGCACAAGGCCGACGCCGCAAGACCGGCACCGTGAGCCGGGCCTTCGGCTCGCTGCCCGATCGGTACTCGACCGTGATGCTCGCCGATGCCGTGCTCGAAGACGGTGGGGTCGGCGAGCGGAGGCGCGCGCTCTACGGGTTGAGCTTCTCCGCCAGGTCCGCACCCCACTCCTCGAGGATGTCGGTGAGCGCCTGAACGACCGGTGGAACCGCGCCCGGCCGGGTGATCAAGGCGAAGCTGTCGAACAGCGGCTCGGCGAACCCGACGGTCGACAGGCCCGCGGGAAAGCCGGGGCTGCGGGTCACGGCTCGGGCGGCGATCGTGTCGCCGAATCCCTTGGCGGCAAGCTGAAAGGCCGTCTCAGGATGCTCGACCTCGAACCTCGGGATCAGCGACACTCCGGCGGCCTGGGCGCGCGCGGCGAGCTGCCGGCGCGTTGGGTCGGCGAAGCCGGCGGTGGTGTCGTAGAGGATCAGCGGCACTTTGGCGAGATCGTCGATCCGGGCGCGCCGCCGGGTGCGACCGAGATCCGCGCTCACAAGGAGGACCTCGTCGCTGAACAGGGGACGGACGTCGAGCCCCTCGGGGTCGACGGGCAGGATCACGAGGGCGGCTTCCAGATCGCCGTCGCGGACGGCGGCCGCTACGAGCGCCGAGTTCTGCCCCGGAAGCCGAAGCTGGAGGTCGGGGATCTGGGCGACCGCGCGCGAGACGAATTCGTCGATCGGGTAATAGGGCGCGTTGCGCGTGAGCCCGAGGCCGACGACGCGCGAGCCCCGCTCGGTTCGATGGCCGATGCAGTTCGACGCCTCGTCGGCGTCCGCGATCACGCGCTCGGCATGGACCAGAAAGGTCTGCCCGTCGGCGGTCAGCCTCACCCCGCGGCCGGTGCTCACTACGAGCGTCGCGCCGAGCTCGGCCTCGAGGCGGCGCACCTGATCGGACACCGATGGTTGGGACAGCCGCATGCGCCGGGCGGCGGCGCTGAACGAGCCCTCCTGAGCGGTGAGGCAGAAGCACGCGAGTTGCTGGAGGGTCACGTCGTCTCGATGTATAGCCCTAGCCTATGGCTGCTAAAGGCAATCGAGCCCTAGTCTAGAGCGCCTCCGGTGACTTATCGTCGCGAGAAATGGGCGCGACGGCCACCGCCACCGACCATCTGCTTCTCCATTTCGCACGCAACGGTGGGGTCCGTGACGGCGATGTCGAGCTGCTCGTGCTCGAGCGAGGTGACGGCGTGTTCGTGGTCGACAGCCTCGGAAGGCGCCACCTCGACGGCCTGTCGAATCTGTTCTGCGCTCAGCTCGGCTACGCGTTCGGCGCCGAGATGGCCGAGGTCGCGAGCCGGCAGCTGATCGAGCTTCCGTTCGCAACGAACTGGGGCGTGGCGCATCCCGCGGCGGTCGAGCTGGCGGAAAGGCTCGCGGCGATCGCTCCCGGCTCGCTGAACCACGTGTTCTTCACGAGCGGTGGCTCGGAGTCCGTGGAGGCGGCCTGGAAGCTCGTCCGCCAGTACCACGTCGCGAACGGCGAGCCGCAGAGAACCAAGGCGATCGCGCGCGATCGTGCGTATCACGGCGTGACGCTGGGCGCGCTGGCGTTCACGGGCGTCCCCGGTTTCAAGGAGATGTTTGGGCCGCCGGCGGTCGAGACCTTTCATGTCTCGAACACGAACGAATTCCGCAGGTCCGAATCCGGGCCAGAGCTCGCCTCGCTGCTCCTCGACGAGATCGAGGCGGTTATCGACCTCGAGGGGCCGGAGACGATCGCGATGATCATCGCGGAGCCCGTGCAGAACGCCGGCGGCTGCCTACAGCCACCGTTCGGGTACTGGGCCGGCCTGCGCGAGATCTGCGACCGCCACGGCATCCTGCTCGTGGCCGACGAGGTGATCACGGGTTTCGGCCGGCTGGGTGAGTGGTTCGGGGTGAGCCGGTTCGGGGCCGTGCCGGATCTGATCACGACCGCGAAGGGGCTGACATCGGCGTACGCGGCGATGGGAGCCGTGCTGGCCTCGGACCGCGTCGCCGCGCCGCTTTACGACGCCGGCCGGACGCTGCTCCACGGGATCACTTTCGGCGGTCATCCGGTGTCGGCCGCGATCGCGCTGAAGAACCTCGAGCTGTTCGAGCGAGAGCAGGCGCTCGAAAACGTGCGCGAGCACGAGGCGTACCTCGCCGACCGGCTCGAGTCGCTCCGGCGGTTGCCGATCGTCGCCGACGTGCGGGGCAGCGGATACTTCTGGGCGGCCGAGCTCGTCCCGGACGGTCCGGACAGCCGTTTCGACGCCGAGCAGCGAGAGGAGTTGCTCCGAAAGTGCCTGCCGGGCGCGCTGATCCGGGCCCAGCTGATCGCCCGGGGCGACGACCGTGGCGACACGGTGATCCAGATCGCGCCACCGCTGATCTGCGACCGGCCGATCTTGGACGATCTGGTCGGGCGTCTCGGCGACGTGCTCGTAATGCTCTCCGAACACATGGGAATCCCGACCGCATGACCCAGACCACCCTGATCGCCAACGGAACCGTCGTTACCGCGGACGGCGAATTCGACGGCGACGTACTGATCGATGGGGACAAGATCACCGCCGTCGGCCGGGTCGTCGCCCCCGAGGGAACCGACGTCATCGATGCCACCGGCTGCTTCGTCCTTCCGGGCCTGATCGACAACCACACGCACCTGTCGATGCCGTTCATGGGCACGATGTCGTCCGACGACTACAACACCGGCACGCAAGCTGCGGCCGCCGGCGGGGTCACCTGCCTCGTCGACTTCGCGATCCAGCAGCAGCCGGACAACCTCCAGTCGACGCTCGACGAGTGGCGCGGGCGCGCCGACGGCGCCGCCCACGTGGACTACGGCTTCCACATGGCGATTACGAACGCGAGCGAGCCGGTGCTCGAGGACATGGCCGCGATGTCGGAGGCGGGCGTCTGCTCGTTCAAGCTGTTCATGGCCTACAAGGGCGCGCTGATGGTTCGCGACGACGAGCTCGCGGCGTGCATGGAGCGGGCCCGCGATCTCGATGCGCTGACGATGGTTCATGCAGAGAACGGCGACATCGTCGACCTGCTGGTCAAGCGCGCGCTCACGCGGGGCGATACTTCGGCGATCAACCACGCGCTCACCCGGCCGGAGTATGTCGAGGCGGAGGCCACCGGACGCGCGGCCACGATCGCCGAGCACATGGGCGCCTCCCTGTTCGTCGTCCACGTCACGTGCGCCGCCGCGGCCGCGGAGATCGAGGCCGCGCAGCAGCGGGGCGCGGCGGTCACCGGCGAGACCTGCTTCCAGTACCTGACCAACGACATCGACGATCTCCGCCGTCCGGGCGTCGAGGGCTGCCGCTACATCTGCTCGCCTCCCCTCCGCGACGCGTCGAATCATGAACCGTTGTGGGGCTACATAAAGCGAGGCGTCCTCGAGAGCGTCTCGACCGACCACTGTCCGTTCAACGACGAGCAGAAGTCGCGCGGGCTGGACGACTTCAGCCTCGTGCCGAACGGCCTCGCGTTGATCCAGCACCGCCTGACGAAGCTGTGGGACGAAGGCGTCGTTCCGGGGCGGATCACGCGCTCGCAGCTGGTCGACCGGACCAGCACGACGATCGCCCGGCGGTTCGGTCTGCACGAAAAGGGCGCTCTGGCGCCCGGGAAGGACGCCGACCTGGTCGTGCTCGACCCGGCGGCGCCTCGCCCGTACGGCAAGGCCACGTCGTTCATGAACGTCAATTACGACCTCTACGAAGGCGAAACGGCGAGCGCGAGCGTGCGGCACACGTTCTCGCGCGGGACGCTGGTGTACGACCGGGGTGAGATCAAGACCGAGCCCGGCCACGGTCGCTTCGTCCCGCGGACGCTCGGCGCCTCCGTACAGGTCGCCGCGTGACCGAGATCCGGCTCGACCCTCAGGCGGTCGTCGCCGACCTCGACGAGATCGCGGACAAGAGCGGCGGGCGTTTCGCGGGAGCGAAGCGCCTTGCCTGGTCGCCGCAGTGGATGGAGGCACGGTCGTGGCTCACCACGAAGCTCGTGGACCTCGGGCTCGAGCCGCAGCGGGACGAGGCCGGCAACCTGTGGGCGGGTATTGACGGCGTCGACGAGGGCTTCATGATCGTCGGGTCGCACATCGACGCCGTGCCGGGCGGCGGCTGGCTGGACGGCGTACTCGGGCTTATGACCGCGCTCGAGACGATCCGGCAACTCGCCCGCGCCGGGACCCGGCCCCCGATCGGGGTGCGGTTCGTCGACTGGGCCGACGAGGAGGGCGCTCGGTTCAGCCGCAGTCTCGTCGGCTCCTCGGCGTGCGCCGGCACGCTCGACCCCGACGAGGTGCGAGACCTCCGCGATGCCGAGGGGGTCGCATTGGCCGACGCGCTCAGGACGTGCGGCGTCGATCTCGACGAGGCGCCAGCCGCCGCGGAACGCCTCAAAGGTGCGCTCGCGTATCTCGAGCTCCACATCGAACAGGGGCCCGTACTGCTCGACGGCGGTCGGCTGGCCTCGGCTGTCAGCGGGACGTTCGGGGTCGAGCGGCACCTCATGACTTTCACCGGCCAGGCGGCCCATGCCGGATCGACGCCGATGCGGTTGCGCAGGGACTCGCTTGCGGCGGCGGCGCGTGCGGCGCTCGCGATCCGCGAAAGCGCGATCGACCACGGTGGCGTCGCAACGGTCGGGCGGATGGACGCTACCCCCGGCGTCATCACCGCTGTCGCCGGCAGCACCGAGATGCAGCTCGACCAGCGCCATCTCGACCCGGACGAGCTCGCAGCGATGTTCGCCGAGGCCCAGCAGGCGTGCCGCGAGGCGGCCGACGAGTTCAACTGCACCGTGGAACAGCGTGACGTGTTCCGTGCGGCTCCGACTCCGTTTGACGCGAGGCTGGTCGAGCTCGCGCAGAGGAGCGTCGAGGAAGCGGGCAGCGACGCGGGCGAGCCGATCCCGAGCGGGCCATTGCACGACGCGACCGAGATCGGCCGGGCGGTGCCCACGGCGATGATCTTCGCGCAGTCCGATCCCCCCATCTCACACGCGTCGATCGAGGATTCGTCCGAGCGGGCGCTGAGCGTCGCGATCGATGCCTACGGCAGGACCGTGAACGCGGTGCTCGCGAGAATTGCCGAACAGACGTCAAAGGGAGCGGCGTAGATCATGAACTTCGGAGTCGTCCTCCAAACCAACCCACCGGCCGCTCGGGTGATCGAGCTCGCTCGGAGGGCCGAGGCCTACGGTTTCACCAACGTGTGGACATTCGACTCTCACCTGCTGTGGGAGGAGCCGTACGTGATCTTCAGCCGGATCCTCGACACGACGCACAAGCTGACTGTCGGGCCGATGGTGACGAACCCGGCAACCCGCGACTGGACGGTGACCGCCTCGCTGTTCGCGACGTTGAACGAGATGTACGGCAACCGCACCGTGTGCGGCATCGGGCGCGGTGATTCCGCGGTGCGGGTGATCAACGGCAAGCCGGTGAACCTGGCTGACTTCCGCGCCTGCATCGAGGTGATTCGTGGCCTCGCCAACGGGGGAGAGGTCGAATACAGGGGCAGCAGGTTCCGCTTCCCGTGGAATCCGAACAGCCGCCTGCCGATCTGGGTGGCGGCGTACGGGCCCAAGGCGCTCAAGGTCGCGGGGGAGCTAGGGGACGGTTACATCCTGCAGCTCGCGGATCCCGACATCGCCGCGTGGAGCATCCAAGCGGTCCGCCAGGCCGCCGTGGCGGCCGGCCGCGACCCGGACACGGTGACGATGTGCGTCGCGGCGCCGGCGTATGTGACCGACGGCAGCGAGGCGGCACGCGCACGCGCGCTCGATCAGTGCCGCTGGTTCGGCGGGATGGTCGGGAACCACGTTGCCGATCTCGTGGCCAGGTATGGGAGCAACGGCGCCGCGGTCCCAACGAGCCTGACCGACTACATCGCGGGCCGTCAGGGTTACGACTACAACGAGCACGGACGCGCCGGCAACCCCGACACCGAGTTCGTGCCCGACGAGATCATCGAGCGGTTCTGCATCATCGGGCCGCCCGAGACGCACATCGCGCGGCTGACGGAACTGGCGGGCCTCGGCGTCGGGCACTTCGGCCTGTATCTGCAGCACGATTCTCAGGACGCGACGATGGCCGCATACGGCGACGTCGTGATCCCTTCGGTCGGCGAGCATCTGATCGCCCGCACCTGACCGCGTGGCGGCGGGCGACAGTGGGTGATCTCACCTCGACGCTGTTCCACGGCGCGGCCAACACGTCGATGCCGAAACTGCCGGCGACGTCGGTCCTGATGCCGCGGACCGGAACGCGCTTGGAGTTACCGCACGACGGTTGGGGTCGCGGGCTCGGCCCTGGCCACCACGAAGTCCGCGTACGACAGTCTCACCAAGTCCTCGTGCCGCCCGTCGGTTCTCCGGCGCAGGTGCGAACGCGGGAAGCGGGTATATTCCCGCGCCGGGTTAGGAGTTGCACGAAGTCGCGCGGAGGTGCGTTGATGGTCTACAGGCTTGCTCGGACGCGTTCGTACGTCTCATTGGGCATCGCGGCGGTGGCCGTCTTCGCTCTACTCACGGTCGGGAGTGCCACGGCCGTCGCGGCCGGATCGAACCAGATGACCCAGGTGGCCCAGGGCGTCGACCCTGCCTCGCTGCCGGGGTCTACCGTGTTCGGCGACACTCCGGCCAACACGCCGGAGACGGTCTCCTTCGTCCTGCGGGCGCAGAACCTGAGCCAGCTCGAGGCAAGCGTCACGGGTGGCGTCAGCCACTTCCTCGCCGTCGGCCAGTTCGCTTCGACGTACGGCCAGAGCCACGCGACGATTGCCGCACTCGAGAGCTACCTCGGCGGGTTCGGAATCAAGACGAGTGCGTACCCGAACGGCCTCGCTGTCGTCGCGAACGGAACCGCGGGCGAATTTGACAAGGCGTTGTCGGTCCAGCAGCACCAGTACCACGTGCCGGCCTTCCCAGGCCGAGGCGGCCACACCGGCGTACCGGCGCAGACCGTCCATGGGACGTCGCAGGCGCCGCAGCTGCCGGCGTCGATCGCGAAATCCGTCCTCGCGATCCTCGGCCTGTCCAACTACCAGTCCTTCGTCTCGAACGCGGTCCACGCCGACCAGAAGATCCTGCACCCGCAGTCGAGCAGCCGTTCGCAGTGCATCGCGGAAACCGGATTGCCGAAGGCGTGCAACACGCCGGCCGAATTCGCCCAGCACTACAACCTCAACGGGCTCTACCGCCGCGGCGCGCTCGGACAGGGGCAGACGGTCGCGATCGTCACACTCGCCGCGCTCGATCCCGGCGCGCCCCAGTTCTTCTGGAGGAACGTCCTTGGGATGAAGCCCACCGGACGCACGGTGACCGTGACCAACGTCGACGGCGGTCCCGGCGCTCCGAGTGACGCAAGCGGCTCCGGCGAGACCGATCTCGATGCAGAGCAGTCCGGCGCGCTGGCCCCGGACGCCAACGTGATCGTCTACCAGGCGGCCAACACGGATCCGGGCTTCTTCGACGCGTTCGCCGACGCGGCCAGCCAGAATGTCGCCGGCTCGGTTTCGGCGAGCTGGGGCGAGTCCGAAGTCGTGATCAAGGAGCTGGTCGCCACCGGTGCCGAAACGCCCGCATATATCGCGGCTTTCGACGAGCTGTTCCTGGAGATGGCGGCCCAAGGCCAATCGGCCTTCGACGCCAGCGGCGACGAGGCAGCCTATGACGACTACGACGAGTTCGGCACGACCGGACTATCGGTCGACAATCCCGCCGACAGCCCATACATAACTGCGTCGGGCGGAACGACGCTTCCGTTCACCGGCACGGTATCGGGCCCCGACGGCACCGCGACCCTCAGCTCGGGCAACGCCGAGCGAATCTGGGGCTGGGATTACTCGTGGGCGCCGGTCGCACAGGTCAACGGTGAACCGCTTCAGACGATCGCCGAAGACCCGTTCCTCGGCGTCACCGGCAGCGGCGGCGGCTTCAGCGGCTTCGAGTCAGAGCCGTCGTACCAGCGCGGAGTGCCGGGGACCACGTCGTTCACGGCGGTGCCGTACTTCACCGGTACCGACGTCACGGACATCGGTGGCGGCGTGTTCGAGCCGACCGCGTTTGGCTTCAACCCCAACCCGCCGACGATCCACGGCTTCGGCTCGGGACGCGCGGTCCCGGACGTGTCCACCAACGCTGACCCGATGAGCGGCTATCTGCTGTACGAGCCGTCGTTCGCTGGGATCGGGGAGCCGGTGCTCCAGCCCGACTGGGGCGGCACCAGCTTCGTGGCGCCTCAGCTCAACGGATCAGCAGCGGTGATCGACTCGTTCGTCGGCCACCGCGTCGGCTTCTGGGACCCGTCGATCTACAAGTTCGCGACGCAGCGCAATTCGCCGTTCGATCCGCTAAACGCACCGGGCACGAACAACGACAATCTGTTCTTCACCGGTACTCCGGGCACCGTGTACAACCCAGGCGCGGGTCTCGGCATCCCGGACTTCACGCAGCTGGGCTCGGCGTTCGCCGGCCAAAGGTAGTGGTCAATCGAGATCGTCAGCGCAGGCTGACGATCTCGTCGCAGATCGAGGTGACCTCGGCGTCGCTCGACGCCACGACGACGATCGCCCCGCGGTGCGCTTCGGCCGTGAGCAGGTCGAGGACGACCCCTCGCCAGTGAGGATCGAGCGCCGAGGTAGGCTCGTCGGCGAGAACCACGTCATTGCGGCCGGCGAGCGCCCTGGCGACCGCGACTCGCTGGCGCTGACCGCCGGACAGGTCGCCGACGAGCTGTGCCGTGTGGTCGGCGAGACCCAGCGCGTCGAGCGCGGCGAGCGACCTCTCGGCCACCTCGGCTTTCGGGATCCCACTCGCCTGCAGGGGCAATGCGACCGTCTCCTGAGCGCTGAGCAGCGGCACGAGACAGAGGTTCTGAAGGATCAGCCCGAGCGATGCGTCGCGCCACGGGACGACCGGGCGGTCATCGACGAGCAGCCGACCGACGGTCGCCGGAATCAGGCCGCCGAGCGCATACAGAAGCGTCGTCTTGCCCGACCCCGACGGTCCAGTCACTCCGAACACCTGCCCGGCGCGAGCGTGAAGGTCAAGATCGCGGACGACGACGGTCTCGCCACCAAGGACAGTTATCCCCTCGGCCCGCATATCCTCAACGCTCACTTCGTGTCTCCCGAGGTCTCGCTCTCGGGGCGCAGCTCGATCACCGTTCCCTCGACCGCAACCCGGAACAGGGTGCCAGGCGGGTAGCGAGCCACGATCTCGGCCGGGAGCTGCACGGTGCCGTCTCGGCCGACGATCGAGAAGCGCTCGCCGCCGCGCCCCTCGGAGCCGATCACGCCGTGGGAGATCGTGAGCGTCCGCGGCAGCGCCTCGGCCACGGCGGAATCGTGGGTGACGACGATGATCGTGGCCCCGCTCACATCGTGTGCGTGGCGCAGCGCGTCGATCACGGAGTCACGCGCGGCGGCGTCGAGCTGGCAGGTCGGCTCGTCGGCCAGGAGCACGCGCGGCGACGTGGCAACCGCGCTGGCCATCGCGACCCGCTGCTGCTCGCCGCCGGATAGCTGGTGCACCGGGCGGCGCGCGACCGGTCCGAGCCCGAACGTGTCCGTTAGCTCGTCCGGATCCCATTGCAGCGGCCACCCGCGACGGCGTGCGCCCCGCTGCACGAATGCCAGGTTCTCGAGCGGGGTGGCGTAGGGAATGAGGTTCTGGAGCGGGTCCTGGAGGAGCAGCGCCAGCTCGGTGGATCGAAGCCGGCTCAGCCCTTGATCGTCGAGTCGGGCGAGGTCATGGCCGGCGAGGAGGACCTTGCCCGCCGTTGGTCGGAGGAGCCCGGTTAGCACGGACAGCAGTGTCGTCTTGCCCGAGCCGGATGGGCCGAGTACGGCCAGCATCTCTCCCGAGCGCGCCTCGAACTCGACGTTGCGCAAGGCGACGATCGGTCCGTCCTCGCCGGGATACACGTGGACGACGCCGGCGCAGATAACATCGCCGCGAGCGTCGGCTAGGGCAGTTTCAGCCGCTGGTGTCATTCGGTGCCGTTCGGAGGAGTGACGGTGACATGCGCCGGATCAGGATCAGGGTCACGATGGCGGTGGCGAGGAGGACTGCGATCACCGCCGCCGCCGACACGGCGGCGAGCAGGCCTCCCGGGAGCCCGTACTGAAGCGGGATCACCGCCGGCGATCCCAGTTCGGGCAGGGACGGAATCGCCATGACGGCGGCCAGGACGCCGGCCGCGATGCCGAACAACGCGGTCGCCACGAGCACGAGCGACTCGATGGCCAGCGATCGAGCCAGCACGCGTCGGTGGATGCCCCCAACCTCCAGAGCCGTCAGTTCGGTCGCGCGCTGGCGGGTGGTTGCTCCGAGCGCCCCCAGGATGCTCGCGGCGGCGGCGACCAGGGCCACGATCGTGGCCACAAGCAGGAAGTCGTCAGCGAGCGCGGGTCCGCTGCGGTCGAGTTGACGGTTCGCCGCCGACGCGGTTTCCACGCTGTCCACATGGAGGCCTCCGGCCTGCAATCGGGCGAGCGCATCGCTCGGAGCGGCTGGACCGAGCCAGACCTCGTCGGTGGCGTACGGGCTGGTGGGGCTCGTCTGGGAACGACCGAGGAGACCGAGGTCGACCATCACGGCGTTGGTTCCCACCCTCGGCAGCGCCGACGTCGTGACAACCGGGTCGACGTTCAGGGTGTTGCCGTCAAGACCCTGGCTGGGGACGGGGGCATGTGACGTCGTGCCGCCGTTGAGCGACTCGACGGTGTCGGTCGCGGCGCCCGGCAGCACCGCGGGCCGGTCGTCGGGCGAGGCCGCGGGCCCGACGAATGAGCCGATGATCGATGCGGGGATCGTCAGACTTAGACCGGCGCCTGGGACGACGGCGGCCTGGACGCCGGATGCGGCAGGTTGCCAACCGTGGGGGAGAAGGTCGGCCGCCACCGTCGCCCATGCCCCGGAGGGCAAGCGAGTCGCGACTCGCGTCACGTCCACGTGGATCACGCCCGCCGATGGTGGCGTGCGCCGCCGACCCGGTACGAAGCCGAGTCCGGCCAGGCGGCATCCGGTCGGACACACGTTGCCGGGGGACGCTCGGTAGGTCCACGCGCCGGCGTGGAGGGGCCCGAGATCGAGCGTCGTGGTCCCGCCCTGCGGGCTGAACACCCACAAGCTCAGGTCGAGTTTGCCCAGACCGGCGGCCGCGGGAGAGGTCCCGGTGGCCGTCGCGCTCACCTGGATCGCCGCGTCAGGCAAGATCACCTCCGGGGCGGTCGGCGGATCGAGCGCGCGGCTGGTTGCCGAGATCGTCGACGCTGAGATGCCCGGCGGCCACGAAGCAACGGCCGGCAGCCTCGATGCGTCCACCGCGAGCAGCGTCGAGCTCGGCGTCGCCACCTCGATGGCGGCCATTGCGAACCGTCCGCGCGGGTCGACCCGGTCGACCGCATGCTCGAGCCCCGGACCCTGAGGCGTCACCGTCACGACCGTGGTGGATCCGACCCCGAACCGGGCCGCGGCCGCGCGGTTGCTGCGCGCGACCGACCACGCGGCCGAAGCGAAGCAGGCCAGGCAAAGCGCGATGATCAGCACGCGCGCCACGCGGAGGGCCGCCGGCCGCCGGACGACTTGGCGTAGGGCGAGAAACACGGCCACCCGTTTGGAATCAGCGCTCGCCGAGACCCCGACACGACAGGCGAGATTCACGAACTGGACGGCCACGACGGCGGTCCCCAGCGCGATAAGGCCCGGAGCGGCCGAGGCGATCGGGTTGGCGCGGCCGCCGAGGTTTCCGCTCGTGGCCAGAGCGACCAGAGCCACGACCGCCAAGACCAGCAACACGACATCGGCGACGATGCCCCACCGGCGCGCCATCGCCGGACCTGCGGACCGGTCCGCGGAAGGCCCAGATGAGCGCAGGAACCGCAGCGTCGCGACCAACAGGGCACCGGCGATGGCCAATACGGTCAACGCGAGGGCCGCGAACACCCAGACGTCGGGGGAGATCGCCGCGGCCGGATCCAGAACCCGGTCCCGCGCCCCGACCACCGCGCCCCACGCGACCGCCACGCCGAGGACGAAGCCGAGCACGCAGAGGATCACGGGCTCGGCGGTGCTCACCGCCAGCAGGCTGGGAGTCGGAAACCCACGCAGGCGAGCCACCCGCATCTCGGCTTCCCGCGCTTCGCTGCTTCGCACCAGCAGGTTGCCGAGGATCCACACCGAGAGCAGTACCAGCTGGACCGACGCGATCGCGACAATCGTGGCCATCCCGTTTTGCTGCTGGGACGCGCCGGCGAGGATCCGCGGCAGCTGCGTGCCCAGCACGACCCCTTGCGCGCCAAGGTTCGTACCAGTGGACGCGACCGCGTGCTCGAGGTAGCTCTGGTCGCTCAGGCCGACGTCGGACGCCTTGAGCGGGACCTGGCCGACCAGGGCGGGCGCGTCCTGCACCGGAACCGAACGCGCGGTTCCAATCGAAGTGACGAACGAGTCGAGCTCCGGGGCATGCTCCTCAACGTGGCCGTAAGGGAAGTAGCCCGCGGCGCCGCCCCACCAATACGGGAGGCTCGGGTCGGGCACGGCATAGATCCCGGTGACCGTGAGTCGGAGCGGTGTTCGCGTCCCCCGGAGTCCGGCTTGAACCGCGCTGCCGAGCGAGACGCCGAGCTCTCGAGCGCTTCGCTGGCTGAGCGCCACGTCGCCTTGCGCCGTGCCGCAACTGCCTTGGAGGAACCGGAGTACGCCGCAAATGCCGGTCCGTGAGAGCAACTGGGAACGGAGTGGCGAGCCCCCGGGGCCGGCGAGCGAGACGCCGCTGATCACCGTCGTGATGGGCGGCCCATAGAAGTGGCGGACGCCGCCAATGCCCTCCACTGTCCGCTCGGCGCGCTGCACCTGATCGAGCGTCGCGACCTGACCAGACGGCGCGCCCACGGTCGCTCCCCGAGCCTCGACGGGCACCGCTTTGACCGTGGAGCGCACGACCGAGTCGTCGGCAGTGTGGAGGTAGAGCGGCCCGAGCACAGCCGCTCCGACGGCGATCGTTGACGTCAGCACGGTCAGCAATGACGTCCCCAGACGCCACCGCATCCCACGCAAAAGCAGAGCGGCGCTCGCTCTCATACCTCAACAGCCAGTCTCCCGAGTTGCGTCTTGATCCTACCGGCAAGCGCTCGCCCATCCGGCCGTCCAGGTCAGGGCCTGGACTTCAACTCGCGCGACCTGGGACGCGGGACGCCGATCGTCTTCGATTCGGATCCACGCTGGAATATCAAGACCGCACGGCTCAATCGGCTCCGGATGGTGAGGGCGCGTGCCAGCGAGCTCGGGCTGAAGCTTGCCCGCATCGGCGGCGCACAGGCGAAGTGACCGCGATCGTCGATCGTCGAATGAGCACCGCGGCGACTACCGGCTAGCCCTACCTGTCAAGACTCCGGCCCTCCGGCTGTTCAGGGGGGACCGATGAGTTCAGGCTGCTCTACATGATCAAGCGTTTCTCACCCACGGCCATCGGTCGCTGGAGTACGCGACGGCCCGTGCTCGCGATCGCCGCCTGGATGACGTTCGTCGTAGCGGCCGTGCTGTCCCTTTCGCTGACCGGTTCCAAGCCGCTCGAGAACGGAGCGGTTGGCCAATCGGCGCGCGGCTACGCGCTGATGGACTCACGCCGGCTCGGGCTTGCACCGAACGAGTACGTCTACCTGCACAGCGACTCGCTGAAGACGGGCTCGCCGGCGTTCCGGACCGCGACCGATGCCATCGACCGCGCCATGCGCACCGCGATTGGGAGCGGCGTGCGCGTGGCCTCCGCGCGCGACCAGCACTCGGTGCTTGTGAGCGCCACGGTTACCCGGCCGTTCGACGAGGCCGTGGTCGATGCGGCCGTCGCGTCCGTGACGAAATCGCACACGGGCGTGAGCGCGATGGTGGTGGATCCGACTTCCGGGGGCGGCAACGACCTGCATCGCGCCGAGGAGCTGTCGATTCCGGTCACGCTGCTTGTGCTGTTGATCTCGTTCGGCGCGCTCGTGGCGGCCCTCGTGCCGGTGCTGCTGGCGGCAACGGCGGTGATCGCGGCGTTCGGGCTGCTCGGCCCGATCAGCCAGTTGTTCCCGCTCGACGACAGCGTCAAGACCGTGGTGCTGCTGATCGGGATGGCGGTCGGGGTCGACTACGCGCTGTTCTACGTCGTTCGCTCGCGGGAGGAGCGTCGCAGAGGCGTGTCCACCCGCGAAGCCCTGGCGCGCACCTCCCGCACTTCCGGGCGATCAGTGCTGATCGCAGGGACGACCGTTGCGATCGCGATGGCGGGTCAGTTCGTCGTCGGCTCTGACATCTTCAACGGCATCGCAGCGGGCACGATCGTCGTCGTGGCGTGCGCGGTCGCCGGGTCGCTGACGGTGCTCCCGGCGCTGCTCCAGCTGCTCGGTCCGCGCGTCGACCGGGGACGGATCCGGTTCCTGCCGCAGCTGGCGACCGCGGGCGAATCGCGGTTCTGGGCCGGGGTAGTGGACCGCGTGATGCGCCGACCGGTGCTGGCTGCATGCGCCTCCGGCGGGCTCCTCCTGGCGCTGGCCGTGCCCGCGTTCGGGCTGCAGGTGGCCAAGCCGAGCTCGCAGGCGCTCTCCTCGGCGAGTCAGTCTGACCTGGCGGCACAGATCACGGGCGAGTTTCCGAGCACGTCCTCGCCGGCGATCGTGGTCGCGACCTGGCCGGCCAGCGATACCCAGAGCATCCGCGCCGCGGTCATGCGCCTGGAAGGCCTCGCCGCCCAGACGGGCATCGCCCACCCACCGTTCTCAATCGGGCCAGGTCTCGACGGCCGCTCGCTCGCACTCGGGCTCCCGCTCACCGGATTCGGTGACAACACGGTGAGTCGAAGCGCCGTTCGCGACCTGCGACAGACGCTGATTCCCGAGACGCTTGGCCGCGTACCAGGCGTCCAGACCGCGGTCACCGGCGACACCGCCGAGGACATCGACTTCACCAACCAGATGCAGCATGGGGTCCCGTACGTGGTCGCGTTCGTGCTGGCGCTCGCGTTCATCATCCTGCTGGTCGCGTTCCGCTCGATCGTCGTGCCGATCAAGGCGATCGTGCTCAACCTGCTGTCGGTCGGCGCGTCCTATGGGGTCCTGGTGCTCGTGTTCCAGCACCACTGGGCTCAGGGCGTGCTCGACTTCCGCTCGGACGGCGCAATCATCTCGTGGCTTCCGCTGTTCCTATTCGTGGTCCTGTTCGGCCTCTCGATGGACTACCACGTGTTCATCCTCAGCCGGGTGCGGGAGGGTGTGGATCACGGGATGAGCACCGACGACGCCCTCCGTCACGGGATCTCCAGGACGGCGGGCGTCGTCAGCGCCGCGGCGCTCGTGATGGTCGGCGTGTTCTCGCTGTTCGGTACCGCGAGCGCGCTCGATCTCAAGGAGGCCGGCGTCGGGCTGGCCGTCGCGGTCCTGCTCGACGCGACCGTGGTGCGGGGCGTGCTGCTGCCGGCGACGATGAAGCTGCTCGGCGAGCGCAACTGGTATCTGCCCGGTTGGCTCGCTTGGCTACCGCGGGCGAGCCTCGAAGGGGAGACCCGCGAAGGCGGGACCGCCGGCGCTTGCGCCCCGCGATCCGACCCGCAAGCGGCCCTGGCCTCGGTGGCCGATTGACGCGACAATCCCGTCCAGCATGAGGGCGAAGCTGTTCCTGCTGGTCCCGGCGGCGATCGCGGCCGGAGCCGGCGCGACGTGGCTCGCGGCGCATGCCGGCGCCGATCGGCCTACCGAGCCAGGCCCGTGGCTGACGGCGCTGGTCGGCGCGTCGCTGATCGGCTGCGGGCTCGCGTCGTGGCGGGCGAGACCGGACAACCGCCTCGGCCCGATCATGGTGCTGACCGGGTTCGTCTGGTTCGCCGGACTGCTCAGCGAGGCCACCAGCTCACCGCTGTACACGGTCGGGGTCGCCGTCGAGTACGTGTTCGTCGCGGGCTTCATCTACATCGTGCTCTCCTTCCCATCAGGGGAGCTGCGAGGAACGATCGACCGGGCGCTCGTCGGAGTCGCGTTCGCGTGCGCGCTCGGGCTGCAGGTGGCCGCGATGCTGTTCGGGAGCGGCGCCGGGCTGCGCTGCGGCGGGGGCTGCGGTGACAACCTGATCCAGATCTTCCACGACAACGGGCTCGCGCGCGCACTGCTCGACGCGCAGAGGGTGGTGGGCGCTGTCCTGACGCTGACCGCTCTCAGCCTGCTGACCCTTCGCTGGCTGCGCGCCAGCCGTCCGGAGCGACGCGAGCTGACATGGGTGATGCTGGCGGGAAACGCGACGCTGCTCGCGCTGGCCGTGACCGTGGTCGACGACCTGCTCGGCAACCCGCTCAACTCGACGCCTGCGAAGGTCTGGTTCGCGACGCTCGCTCTCGTACCGATCGCGATCGTGGCCACGTTCGTGCGGCGGCGGCTCGCGCGCGGGAGCGTCGCGGGACTCGTCGTCCAGCTCGGCGGCCCGACGGAACCCGCCGACCTGCGCGCGGCCCTCGCTCGCGCGCTGGGCGACCCCTCGCTCGATCTGGCTTATTGGTTCCCCGCGGAGGCCCGCTATGTGACCGGCGACGGCCGGCCGGTCGAGGTGCCCGGGGCCGACAGCGGCCGGCGCTCGACGTTCGTGCAGCGCGACGGGACCCCGATCGCGATGCTGCTGCATGACCCGGCGCTGGAGCACAACTCGGAGCTCGTGCAGTCCGTGTGCGCCGCCGCCGGCCTTGCGCTCGAGAACGAGCGGCTCCAGGCGGAGCTGCGCGCGCGCTTGGTCGAGCTGAACGCGTCACGCGGACGGCTGGTCGAGGCGACCGACGCCGAGCGCCGCCGGATCGAGCGCGACCTGCACGACGGGACGCAGCAACGGCTGGTCTCGATCGCGATGTCGCTCGGCCTGCTCGAGTCAAAGCTCGCCCCCGACCAGATTGACGCCGCTCCGATCGTGCGTGAGGCGCGGACCGCGCTGACGCTCGCGCTCGAGGAGCTTCGCGAGCTCACGCAAGGCATCCACCCGACGTTGCTGGTCGAGCGCGGGCTCCCGGTGGCGCTGGAGGAGCTCTGCCGGCGCGCCGGATTGCCGGCGCACCTGAATGTCGACCTGGACGTGCGCCTACCCGATCAGGTCGAGACCGCGGCCTACTACTTCGCGAGCGAGGCGCTCAGCAACGCGGTCAAGCACTCGCACGCAACCGAGGCGCGGGTCAACGTTGCCTACGACGGCGCGACGCTGACCGTCGAGATCGCCGACGACGGGATCGGCGGGGCGGCGATCGGACCGGGATCCGGCCTACGCGGGCTCGCCGATCGCGTTGAGGCGCTCGGCGGGCAGTTCACCGTCTCCAGCCCACCCGGGCGCGGGACCCGGCTACAAGCGCGGATTCCGTGCGCGTAGCGGTCGGCGATGATGCGGTGATCCTCCGCGAGGGGCTGGCGCGCCTCCTCGAGGAGGCGGGCTTCGACGTCGTCGGCGTCGCCGCGGACGCCGACGAGCTGCTCGAGCTCGTGGACCGCTCGGAGCCCGACGTCGCGATCGTCGACATCCGCATGCCGCCGACCCACACCGATGAGGGCCTTCGAGCCGCGAAGGCGATCCGCGAATCGCACCCGTCGATCGGCATACTCGTGCTATCTCAGCACGTCCACGCCCGCTATGCGATCGAGCTGCTCGCGAGCGGCACCGACGGCGTGGGCTATCTGCTCAAGGAACGCGTGGCCGACCTCGAGGAGCTGTCGGCGAGCGTGCGCCGGGTCGGGCAGGGCGGCTCGGTGCTCGACCCCGCGGTCGTGAGCCAGCTGGTCGGCCGCCGCCGGCAGGCGGACAACCCGCTCGAGCACCTCACCGACCGCGAACGCGAGGTGCTGGCGCTGATGGCCGAAGGGCGCTCGAACAAGGCGATCGCGGAGCGGCTGTTCGTATCTGAGCACACCGTCGAGAAGCACATCAAGAACATCTTCGGGACGCTGCAGTTGCCGCACTCCCCCGACGACCACCGGCGGGTGCTCGCGGTCGTCACCTACCTCGACTCTGAGTAGTCGCCGAACACGGCCTTGCTCTACCGTGGACCGTCGATGGAAGACGGGTCCAATCTTCCGGCGATCCGCGCGGGCGACGAGGAGCGCGAGCGCACCATCGTGCTGCTCCGAGACGCCGTGGTCAGCGGCCGCCTTACGCTCGAGGAGTTCAGCGATCGCGTCGGTCGCGCCCAGTTGGCGCGCACCGAGCACGATCTGGCGGAGCTGACCGTCGATCTGCCCGTGAGCGCGCCGGTGCCCGCGCTTGTCTCACACGCCAAGCACCGCGCGATCTGCTCAAGGCTGGTGCGCCGGGGCTCGTGGGAGATCCCGGAGCGGTCGTCGTGGCGCTCGCTGTTCGGCACGATCGTGCTCGACCTGCGCGAGGCTCGGCTCGCCGGGCCGGTGGTGGAGCTCGACATCCACAATACGTTCGGCACGGTCACCGTGCTCGTCCCGTCCGGAGTCCAGCTCGACGTCGAGGGCACGGCGCCGTTTGCGAGCCAGGTGATCGAGCCGCCGTCTCGACTACCGCCACCCGGCGCGCCCCGGCTACGGATCCGGACCAAGGGGCCGGGCGGCACGCTGTACGTGCGCGCACCGGACGCCGACCCGGGCTGACCGCCGGCGCTCAGACCCGGTAGCGCTCGGTAAGCGCCGCGAGCTGGCCGGAGAGCTCGTTGAGCGCCTCGGCGGCCATCTGGGACTGGTGAGCGCCCTCGAGGAACTGAGTCGTGCCCTCGTTGACGTTGTTCATCGCCCGGGCGATCTGCTCGACGCCGACGCTCTGCTGCTGAGCCGACGCGGCGATCTGCTGGGCGGCGGCGAACGACTCCTGAATCGTATCCGCGAGGCTGCGAATGCCCTCGCCGGCGCGCTCGCTGAGCTCCAGGCCCTGCTCGACGACCTTGGTGCCTTCCTGGCTCGCGGCGACCGCCGCCGACGTGGCGGTTTGAACGTCGCCCAGGATCGACGCGACCTGCGCCGTGGCCGCCTTGGATTGCTCGGCGAGCTTCCGGACCTCCTCGGCGACGACCGCGAAGCCCTTGCCGTGCTCGCCGGCCCGAGCGGCCTCGATGCTCGCGTTGAGAGCGAGCAGATTGGACTTATCCGCGAGGCCGTTGACGGTCGCGGTGATGTCGCCGATCTGCTGGGTCCGCTCCGACAGGGTCACGATATCGCGGGCGATCGCATCGACGCGTTCGCGGATCTGCTCCATCGCGCTCGCGATCGCGGTCACGGCGGTCGTGGCCTCGTTTGACACCTGGAGAGAGTCGTTGGCGCGATCGGCGACCTCGCTGGCCATGTTCGCCGTGTCCTCGGCCGCGAGCCGGAGCTCGTTGACCGTCGTCGAGGTCTCCGCGATCGCCTTCGACTGAAGTCCCGCGCTTTCGGTGTGCCGGCTGACCGATGTGAGGATCTCGGCGGTGGAGGAGCCGATGTCCTGCACGCCGGCCTGTATGTGGCTCGAGATCTGCGCCAGCCCGCTGACCATGCTGTTGAGGCTGTCCGACAGCCGCTCCAGGTCGGCGCTGCCCGCCGCGTTGACGGTGGCGCGCAGATCGCCGTCCGCGACCTTGCCCGCGAACTCCGAGTAGTCGCGGACCGCGGCTTGAAGCGCCTCGCGCGAGTCTCGCTCGGTCTTGGCCGAGTCCGCGAGCTGACGGTGGCGCTCGTCGGTGAGCTCGCGCAGCCGCATCAGGGCCAGCCCGAACCTGCCCCCCGCGGCGACGAGCGTGGCGGTGGCCAGACCCAGCGCGACCTGGTTGATGTGGTTGAGCGAGCCGACGAACAGGATCAGCAGCGCGAGGCCGGCGGCGACGCCGGGGACCGCGAAGCCGGAGCTCGTCTCTTTGAGCTCGCTCTCGGCTGGCCGCGGCGATCCGACCCAGACCGACAGCGAGAACAGGAACAGCGACGCGGGCCAGGCGATCGAGTTCCAGAAGTAGCCGAAGTGCGTGGCGCCAATCCCGTTGTCGAACAGCGCGCAGATGTCGCCGATCGCGTTGAAGAGGCTGGCGGCGGCCATCAGGTACCAGCGCATACGCCGCCCGGCGGGCACGAGCGCAGCGGCGCCTAGCGTGAGGATCAGCAGCAGGAGGTCCCCGACCGGGTAGATCAGGTTCCACGCCACGGTGACCGAGTCGTCGCCCGCCGCGTGCCGGATCGCCCCGAACGCGAACGCTGCAAACGCCGCGGCGCACATGAGCGTGACCACCACGCCGTCGAGGTAGTTGGCGGTGGTGAACTTACGCACCTCCTGGCGCATCAGCATCATCACGCCGACGTAGGCCAAGGGGAAGAAACCCGCCCACAAATAGTTCGCAAGGATCGGGGTGGGAGGATCCGGGTTGTGGAGGCCCGCGTACGTCTCGGCAAAGTCCCCGAGCGCCCACAGGCACATAGCGGTGCCGAGCGCGAGGCAGAAGCCTCGATCCTTCGGGCTCATCGCCGCCCGCAGCAGGACGAGCAGGCTGGCCAACAGCTCGTACGCGGACACCCCCCAGCCGTCGAGCCAGGTGGAACTGGCGCCGTTGGCGCGGAGGATCAGCGCCACCGCATACCCGACCAGGATCAGCCCGAGGAACGCGTACAGGGCCTTCAGCCCGTCGCCGAACTCCTCGTGGCCTGCCGCTTGCGCTCGCTGCTGACGGGACGACGTCGGCCGCGTGCTCGCACGAGCACGAGTCTCAGAAAAAGTCGCCTCTACATCGCCCATCCCTCCGCCTCCCACGCAATTACTCCGTTAGCGGGGTTATCGGCCGGGGCTGGGTCCGTCTGTAGGCGGCTGTCCTAAGTCAGACGAACAGACACTGCGGGGTGGCTTAGCTCGCGTCGGTGGCGATCATCACGTCGGAGGCCTTGATGATCGCGGTGACCGCGCTCCCCTCCTGCAATCCCAATTCGCCGACCGCCTCGACCGTGATCGAGGCGACGATCCGCTGGCCGGCGACGTCGAGGACGACGTTGGCGATCGCCTCGCCCTTGTTGATGCTGGTCACGGTGCCGGCCAGCTGGTTGCGCGCGCTGAGCTTCACCTACTCCTCCTGATACTGGGTAGCTTCACCAAAGGACTGAATCTGAACCGTCGCAGAGGAGAACGCCCGTGTCCAGCAACGTCTCAGAGAGACAAGCCCGTGAGGTCGCCGAGGCGGCGCGCGAATCCGAATGGAAGCTGCCGAGCTTCGGCAAGGAGCTGTTTCTGGGCAACTTCCGCCTCGATCTGATCCATCCACAGCCGCGGCTCGACCCGGAGGCGGTTGAGAAAGGCGAGCGGTTTCTGGCGCAGCTCCGCGAGTTCCTCCAGCACGAAGTCGACCCGCTCGAGATCGAACGCGACGCGAAGATCCCCGAGACCGTGATCGACGGCCTGAAGCGCCTCGGGGCGCTCGGGATGAAGGTCCCAGAGGCGTACGGCGGGCTCGGCCTCTCGCAGGTGTACTACAACCGCGCGCTCGCGCTCGCCGGCGTCTGGCACGCGTCGCTGTCGACGCTGCTCAGCGCGCACCAGTCGATCGGCGTCGCCGAGCCGCTGCAGCTGTTCGGGACCGAGGAACAGAAGCGTAAATGGCTGCCGCTGGTCGCCAAGGACCACATCAGCGCGTTCCTGCTCACCGAGCCCGACGTCGGTTCCGACCCCGCGCGGCTCGCTTCGACCGCGACGCCGGTAGACGGTGGCTACCAGCTGACCGGTCTGAAGCTGTGGGCGACGAACGGCGCGATCGCGGACATCGTGGTGGTGATGGCGCAGGTCCCGAAGCGGGACGGTCACCGCGGAGGAATCAGCGCGTTCGTCCTGCCGTGCGAGAGCGACGGGGTGACCGTCGAGCGCCGCAACGCGTTCATGGGCCTGCGTGGGATCGAGAACTCGGTGACGCGCCTGGATCACGTATTCGTGCCTGAGGAGAACCGAATCGGACGCGAGGGCGACGGTCTGAAGATCGCGCTCACCACGCTCAACACCGGGCGCCTGGCGCTGCCCGCGATCTGCGTCGGGATGGGGAAGTGGGCGACGAAGATCGCGCGCGAATGGTCGAACGAAAGGGTCCAGTGGGGCCGCCCGATCGGCAAGCACGACGCGGTCGCGCAGAAGCTCGCGTTCATCGCGGCGAGCGCGTTCGGCCTGGAGGCGATGCTGGACGTCGCCAGTCGCCTGGCCGATCACAAGTCGGGCGACATCCGGATCGAAGCTGCGATCGCCAAGCTGTACGGCTCGGAGATGGCTTGGAAGGTGCTCGACGAGCTGATCCAGATCCGGGGCGGTCGAGGCTACGAGACCGCCGAGTCGCTGAAGGCGCGCGGCGAGAAGCCCGTCCCGGCCGAACAGGCGCTGCGCGACATGAGGATCAACCGGATCTTCGAGGGCTCGACGGAGATCATGCACCTGCTGATCGCCCGCGAGGCCGTCGACCAGCACCTGAAGATCGCCGGCGACCTCCTCGAGCCCGGCGGCGAGATCAAGGATAAGCTCGCGTCGGCCGGCCGGGCCGGGCTGTTCTACTCCAAGTGGCTGCCCCAGCTTGCGGTCGGCAAGGGGCAGGTGCCGAGCTCGTTCGACGAGCTCGGCTCGCTCGCGCCGTACATGCGTTTCGTCGAGCGGTCCTCGCGCAAGCTGGCCCGCTCGACGTTCTACGGCATGACCCGCTGGCAGGCCAAGCTCGAGTACAGGCAGGCGTTCCTGGGCCGGCTCGTCGACATCGGGGCCGAGCTGTTCGCGATGGCCGCCGCCGCCGCGTATTCGGACACGATCGGGCGGGAGCGGCCGGAGCGCAAGGCCGAAGCAGCCGAGCTGGCGGAGCTCTTCTGCGCCCAGGCCAAGCGGCGCGTCGAGACGCTCTTCGCCCAGTTGTGGGACAACGAGGACGATGCCAACCGCGCCGCGGCGGCGCGCGTGCTGGAGGGCCGCTACCGGTGGCTCGAGGAGGGGATCATCGACCCCTCGGGCGAGGGCCCGATGATCCCCGAGGAGGTCAAGCAGCGCGCTTCAACGCCCGCCGCATGAGCCACTCGGTCAGCTCGGCGGCCGGCACCGGGCGGCTCAGGTAGTAGCCCTGGGCGAGCGTACACCCGAGCTCTGACAACTTGTCCCAGGCCTGTGCGGTCTCGACGCCCTCGGCCACCACGTGGAGGCCGAGATTCCGGGCCAGATCGATCGTCGAGCGGACGATCACCGCGTCGTTGTCGCTGTCGGCCATATTCATCACGAACGAACGGTCGATCTTGATCTCGTTGACGGGAAGCTGGCTCAGATACGACAGGGATGAATAGCCGGTGCCGAAGTCGTCGATCGAAAGCGCGATTCCCATCGCCGAGAGCTTGTCGAGGACGCGCTTGGTCCGAACCGGATCCGACAGCATCGTCGACTCGGTGATCTCGAGCTCGAGCAGCGACGGATCGACGCGCCACTTTGCGAGCAGCTCGGAGACCTGGTCGGGGAAGTCGGCGTCGAGCAGGTTGCGGACGCTCAGGTTGACGGCCACGCCAAGTGTCATGCCGATGCGCTGCCAGGCGCAGCACTGGCTGAGCGCCTCGTCGAGCACGTACAGGGTGAGCGGCTTGATCAGTCCGGTCTGCTGCGCGAGTGGGATGAACTCGTCCGGGCCGACCAGACCGCGCGTCGGGTGGTTCCAGCGCAGCAGCGCCTCGACGGACTGGATCGCGCCGTTGGCGAGGTCCGCCTTGGGCTGGTAGTAGAGCTCGAGCTCGCGCTCTTCGATCGCACGCCGCAGCTCGGAGACGAGCGTGAGCCGCGCCGGATCGGACTCGTTGCGGGATTTCTCGTAGAAGGCGTAGCCGCCCTTCTCCTCCTTGGCGCCGTACATCGCGACGTCGGCGTGGCGGATCAGGGTGTCGACGTCCTCGCCGTGATGCGGGAACATCGCGATGCCGATCGAGCCCTCGGCGGGCAGGCCGAGACCTTCGATCGTCACCGGCTCCTCGAGCGCGGCCCGGATCTTTTCGATCACCACGACCACGTCCTCCTCGCTTCTCGGCTTGGAGATCAGGACCCCGAACTCGTCGCCGCCGAGCCGGGCCACTGTGTCGGAGGAACGCAGGATCCCGCGCAGGCGCTGTCCGATCTCGATCAGGAGCGCGTCGCCGGCGTGATGACCGAGCGAATCGTTGACGTCCTTGAACCGGTCGAGGTCCATCATCGCCACCGCCACCTGGCTGCTCTCGCGCTGGCCGATCGCGATCGCCTGCTCGATCCGGTCGCGGAACAGGGTGCGGTTCGGGAGTCCAGTCAGAGCGTCGTGGAGCGCCTGGTGCTCGTTGAGCTCCGACTGACGCAGCAGCGCGTCCTCGGCGGCCTTGCGCTCGGTGTCGTCCTGCACCATCACGATGCCGAACGAGGGCCGCCCGTCGGGCTCGCGAACGATCGAGAACGAGGCGCCGACCCACACCACCGACCCGTCGCGGCGGTTCAGTCGCGTATCGATCCGGAGCGAGTTGGATTCGCCGGCAAACAGCTCCGCCACCGCCACCGACACCCGCTCGTGTTCCTCGGGATCGAGGTACTCGGCGATGTGGGTTCGGACCTGCTCGGCGTTCTGGAGTCCCAGCATCGCGCACATCGCGGGGTTGGCGTCGACGATCTGGCCGTCGTCGCTCAAGGTCATGACTCCGGTGATCGCGCCGTGGTAGATCGCCTCGAACCGCGCCAGCGCATCGAGTTGTCGGCGCTTGGCCTCGAACTCGGCGGCGCGGCTGACGCCTTCGGACAGGACGCCGGCGAGGAGCTCGAGGATCTGACGATCCTCCTCTCCCAACCGCACGTCCTCGGACGTGCTCATCACGCTCAGCGCGCCGACGGGGCGCTCGCCGGCGAAAAGCGGCACGCAGATGTGGGAGCGGTCGCCCATCTTGGCCCGGATCTGCGCGTTCAGACGGGGGTCGTCCTCGGCGTGCTCGATCAGCAGCGGTGCGCGTGCGGCGATGGCGAACCGGGACACGGACTCGCTAAGAGGGCGACGTGCGTTCAGGAAGCGCGCCCCGATCCCGGACGCGGCGCGGGTGATCACGTCGTCGCCCTCGATCAGGTGGATCATCGCGCCCTCGGCGCAGGTCAGGGCCTGCGCGCGCTCGACGATCACCTGCATGACGTGGTCGAGGTCGCCCGAGGAGGCGGCCGCGATGTCGCGCTGGGTGGCGATGATGCGCTCGAGCCGGCACGCCTTCTCCTGCAGCTCGAGGTCGGCAACCTTGGTCTGCGTTATGTCCTCGATCATCGCGATTGCGACCTGGCCGGACTCGGCCGCGCTCGCGTCGCTCCACACGCTGACTCGGACCCAGATCACATCTCCGCCCTTGCGGACGTAGCGCTTCTCGTAAACGTAGGAGCTGCGCAGGCCGTCGAGCAACTCCTGATAGGAGCTCTTCGAGATGTGTAAGTCGTCGGGGTGGGTGAACTCGGTGAAGCTGACGCCCACGAGCTCACCGGGGCCGTAGCCGAGCATCCGCTCGACCGCCGGATTGGTTTCGATCGCACGGCCATCGGGTCCGACGGTGATGATGCCGACCGAGGCGCGCTCGAACAGCATCCGGAAACGCTCGTTGAGCGGTGCTGTGGGGTCGGCAGAGCCGCGCGGCCGTCGGGCCGCGCCGGTCGACGATGCGCTGTCAACGCGCGAGTCGGTCCTCCGCATGATCGTGTTAATCGGTCGGGCCGGCGCTTTACTTAGCCGCGCCGGCGGATCGGCGGACGATCAGGGCCGGTCCCCATACACTCGGCCAATGGCAGCTACGACCGACAGGCAGAAGGATCCTCGGTTCGGCGCCGTGCACGCGGACGCGAGCGAGCAGATCGCTCACGCCATCAGGCTCTACATCGAGCGCGGAGGCCTGCAGCCGGGCGACCGGATCGGGACCGAGCACGAGCTCTCGCGGGAGTTCGGGGTAAGCCGCCCGACCTTGCGCGAGGGTCTGCGCCGCCTGGCCGGCTCCCACCTGATCCGGGTCCAGAAGGGGCGCGCCGGCGGGGTGTTCGTCGAGAACACGCCGAACGCGGGCATCGGCCATCACGTGAGTGAATCGATCGCGGCGATGCTCGAGTCCGAGAGCGTCACGCTGTACGAGCTGCTCGAGGCCCGAACGTTCCTGGAAGTGCCGCTGGCGGGGCTCGCGGCCGAGCGCGCCGATGAGGCGACGATCACGGCGCTCACGGAGGCGATCGCCGACGCAGCCGGCAAGCATCCGGCCGGCCAAGAGTTCCGCGCCGCCGACGGACGGTTTCATCAGACGATCGCGGTCACCGCCGGCAACGATCTGCTGGTCACGTTCACCCGCTGGATCCTCGACGTGCTCCAGCCTTCGCTGATCGATCACCTAGGGCAGGCAATCGACGGCGATCAGATCATCAGTCAGCATCAGGCAATCATGCGCGCGATCCGCCGCCATCAGCGATCCGCGGCCGAGCGCGCGATGCGCACGCACATCGAGTACATGGGCGTGGTGCTGCGCAGCGTTGACGCCGGCGCCTAGCGTCGGGGCAATAGCTCAAGGCATTGAAAGGCGCGCGGTGCGGCGGCCCTGGGACCGGGGGCGGACCATCCGCACCGCGCAGTTCACCCCGGTGTCGGTCAGGGCGAAATCTCCTCGTAGTAGCGGCCGCGCGTCTTGGGGCTGAACTGGGCGACGACCGCGGCGGCGACGAGGAATCCGGAGATCACCAACATCGCCTCGAGCACGGTCATGTTCGGGATCTGGGGCGCGATCACGAGCACGCCGATCCCGCCGCCGAGATGTCCGACGCCGTCGACCATTCCAAACCCGGTCACGCGGGCGCGTGTGGGGAAGCTCTCGGTAGAGAGCGTGTAGGTCGGCGGGACCCAGATGTTGAAGCCGAAGAAAACGATCGCGGCCCCGAGGAATGCGATCGCGAGACTGCTAGTCCCAGCCTCGGCAACGATCACGCCCCCGACGACCGTAATCACCGCTCCGATCGGGAGCCACAGCTTTCGCTCGATCTTGTCGGCAAACGCGACCGCGAACAGCGCGCAGGCCAAAAAGCCGAACGCGCCGATGGCCGTGATCAGGCCGGCCTCGGGCGGCGGGTACTTGAGCGACACCAACATCGAGGTGAAGCCCGCCGAGAACCCGAACACCGTCACGTAGGCCAGGAACCAGACGGCTAGTAGCTGGATCACGCGGCGCGTGTACACCCGGTTTTCGAACAAGGCCCCGAACGCGTGGCTGCTCTCCGGGGTCGTCTGGTCGACCGGGACGTCGTCAGGTACGGGTGGCAGCGGCCCGTGCTCGGCGGCCACGACCTCCATGTCGCTGACGACCTTGTCAGCTTCTTCGAGCCTTCCCCGCCCGACGAGCCAGCGAGGGGACTCGGGCAGCTCGAGGCGGAGGAGGACACCGATCGCGGCCAGCAATGCGCCGACTCCGTACATCCACCGCCAGCCGTCGGTGAAGCTGGGGCTGGCCTGGGCGAACGATAGGCCGTGAGGCCACGGGGCAGGCGTGGTGGTGAGGAACAGGCCAAGCCAGATCCCGAGCAGTGCCCCCAGCGAAGACATGATGAAGATCACCGATATCCACCGTGCGCGATTGCGGCGCGGAGCGACCTCGCCCACATATGTGTTGACGATCGCGAGGTCTGCGCCGACGCCGATGCCGGTGATCACGCGGGCCAGAACGAACTGGGTGTAGTCCGGGGCGAACGCGTTGTAGAGCGACCCCAGGCCGGTGAGGAGCATCGTGAACAGCAGCATGTTCCGGCGTCCGATGCGGTCGGAGATCGGGGCAAGGGCGAGGGCGCCGACCACGTAACCTGCCAGGTTCAGGACAACGGGAACGCGGAGCGCGGTGACCGCGTTGGCGGGAGTGCAGCCATGCTTGAGTGCCACGCAGCTCTGGATGAACGACACATTGATGTCGAACACGTCGTAGAAGGCGAACAGGAACCCGGTCCCGATGATCCCGATGAACATGAACGGCAGCGACCACACGCTGATTCGGTCGAGTCGCGCCAGAATCGATTTGGGCGTGTTCTCGCCGACCGGAGGTGCGGCCGTGCGCAGCGTTCTCCCGCCCGTCGAGATAGAACTCATCGCCAACCCTCGCTTTTCCTCGTCTCATTGCATGTCGTACCCACGCGGTTTGAGCGGGAAACCGCATAATCAGTTCGCTGGTAACGAGCATCCTTCAATTGATTTGACAAATTCAGGCGGAATCGCATGAACCTGGGTGGACGCACGGTCGTAGTCACCGGCGCGGCCGGCGGAATCGGTCGTGCTCTGGCCCTGCGGTGCGCCGAGGAGGGCGCGCGCGTGGCGGTCACCGATATCTCGGCCGAGTCGTTGGCACGTGTGGGGGAGGAACTTGGGGGGGAACACCTCGCGGTGACCGCCGACGTCACCGATGAGGAAGCACTCGCCGGTTTGCTGTCACAGGTGGAGTCGGCGCTTGGCCCGGTCGACGTGTTCTTTGCGAACGCCGGCGTGGCGATCGGCGAGGATCCAGTCGATACGCCCGACGCGGTGTGGGATCTCGCGTTCAGCGTCAATGTGCGCGCCCACATCCTCGCGGCCCGGAGGCTGTTGCCCGGGTGGCTCGAGCGCGGCGAGGGTTATTTCGTCACGACCGCGTCGGCCGCCGGGCTGCTCACGCAGATCGGATCGGCCCCCTACGCGGTGACCAAGCACGCCGCGGTGGCGTTCGCGGAGTGGCTGTCGGTCACCTACGGCGACCGTGGAATCCGGGTCAGTTGTCTGTGTCCGATGGGGGTGAGGACGGGGATGCTCCAGGGTGAGGAGCTGAGTCACCGGGTGGTGAAGGCGGCCGGTGCCGTGCTCGAGCCACAGGGCGTCGCGGACGCGGTGATCGACGCGGTCGACGCCGAGCGCTTCCTGATCCTGCCGCATCCCGAGGTGCTGACGTTCTTCCAGCGCAAGGCGATGGACTACGACCGGTGGCTGGCAGGGATGCGGCGGTTGCAGGCCAGGCAGTCGTAGAGGTTCGCGGGTTGATCGGCGTCCGTAGGCGGATCGAAGCGCATCAGTGATGTACGGCTGGTCACCTGGAGGTTGGTGACGGATTCCCGGCGTTGCGTCAGAACGCCCCGGATCCGCCCCACGGACCTGCGCAGCACGACAATCCGCTTCCGGTTCGCAGACCTTGCCGTATTGCGCACGACTATCACGCTTAACTCGGCAACGTTTCTCGCCCGCCCACCGTTTGTCGCATTGCGCAGGTCGCCGTCGCCAGCGCTCGCGAGCCCACCGCCAGAAACCCGAGTGTGACAGGATCGCGGTCCCATGAGGGCGGGTGCTCGTTGATCGTACGCTGGGGTCTCGAGGCGTTGCCCGGCGTGCTCGAGGAGCTGTCCGTGCGCGACCCGTTGCTGATCAGCACCGAACGGTGGCGGGACCTGGACCTGCCGGTGGCACGCCGGTTCTACGGAGCTCGGCCGCACGCGGAGGTCGCCGGCGTGCGGGGCGCGACCGACGCGAGCGCCGGCGCGGACGGGCTCGTCGCGCTCGGTGGCGGGAGCGCGATCGATACCAGCAAGGCGGTCTCGAGCGAGACCGGGCTGCCGATCGTCTCGATCCCGACCACTTACTCGGGCGCGGAGTGGACCCAGGGCTTCGGGATGCGTGACCCGGAGGCCGGCATCAAGCGAAGTGGCGGCGGCGCGCGAACGGTCGCAATCGTCTACGACCCGTCGTTGACGCTCGGACTTCCGGCGGGCGAGAGTGCGGGCACGGCGATGAACGCGCTCGCCCACTGCGCCGAGGCGCTGTACACGCGCCGCCGGACCGATGACACCGATGTCGTGGCGATGGACGGCGCGAAGCTGATCTCCGACTGGCTCCCCGTAGTGATTGAGCGGGGCGACGACCTCGAGGCGCGCCGGCAGCTGCTCGAGGGGGCGATGTACGCCGGGGCCGCCCTACGCGTCGGGATGGGCCTCGGCCATGCGATGGCGCAGGCACTCGGCGGGCGCTACGGCCTCCCGCACGGGACGATGAACGCGGTCTGCCTCCCGGTCGCGCTTCGCTACAACCAGGACGTCGCGGCGACGGAGATCGCGCGACTCGGCGAGGCGATGGATCGCGGCGACGCGATCGCGCGCGTTCGCGAGCTGGGCGGACTGGCCGGCCCGAGTCGCCTGCGCGACTACGGCGTTCCGCGTGAGGACCTCGAGACGCTGGCCGAGGCAGTCGCCGAGCGCGCGCCGGCGAAGGCCAACCCACGTCCGGCTCCGTCCGAGGCGGTGCTCGAGTTGCTCGAGGAGGTCTGGTAGATGACGCGCATCCTCACCACCCACGTCGGCAGCCTTCCGAGGCCGCCCGAGCTCGTCGAGTTCGTGTTCGCCGAGGACCGTGGCGAGGAGGTCGACCGCCAACAGTACGACCGGCTGCTCGAGGAGGCGGTCCGCGACCGGGTCCAGCACCAGGTAGACGCCGGGGTCGACCTCGTCGGCGACGGCGAGATGAGCAAGATCGGCTACGCCACCTACATCCGCCATCGTCTGAGCGGGTTCGAGGTCGGCGACGTGCCGCGCGCGACGCCGGCGGATCTCGCCGCCTACCCGCGGTACATGAAGCGGCTCGCGGACGAGGGCGGCAGCGCCCGCTACCTGCGCCCGATCTGCCGCGGCCCGATCACGTACGAGCACCCCGAGCCGCTCCGGGCGGATCTCGCGCGGCTGACGCGGGCGGTCGCGGGCCAACCGGTGTCGGGCGCATTCATGAACGCCCCGTCGCCCGGGATCATCGCGCTGTTCCAGCCGAACGAGTACTACGCGAGCACGGATGAGTACCTGGAGGCGATCGGCGAGGCGATGAAGACCGAGTACGAGGCGATCGTCGATGCCGGCGTAATGCTCCAGATCGACGCGCCCGACCTCGCGATGGGCCGCCACATCATGTACCGCGACAACTCCGACGAGGAGTTCGTCGCCGCCGCGGCTCGGCATGTCGAGGCGATCAACCACGCTTTGCGCGACATTCCCGCCGACCGGGTCCGCCTGCACCTGTGCTGGGGGAACTACGAAGGCCCGCACCACCTCGACATCGGCGTCGAGAAGATCATCGACGTGGTCCTGCGCGCCAAGCCGTCGACGATCCTGTTCGAGGCGGCCAACCCCCGCCACGAGCACGAGTGGGCGGTGTGGCGGGACGCGGCGGTCCCCGGCGACAAGACGCTGGTCCCGGGGGTCATCGATTCCACGTGCAACTACATCGAGCACCCCGAGTTGGTCGCCCAGCGGCTCGAGACGTTTGCACGGATCGTCGGAGCCGACCGGGTGATGGGCGGCACCGACTGCGGCTTTGGGACGTGGTCGGGATTCGGCGCGATCGATCCCGACATCTGCTGGGCCAAGCTCGGGTCGTTGGCCGAGGGCGCCCGGCGGGCCACCGAGCGGTCCGCGGCCTGACCGGTACAAGTCCACACCCGGCGAACCTGCATGGCCGAGTGTTGGGTTATCCCGTCGATGGGTGGCTGAGGTGATCAGCTGCCGGACAGGAGCCGGGGCTCGCCCAGCGCCGCGCGGCCGATGTCGCCGTAGAACATGTCGCGGAGCTGCAGGTTGCGGTGGGCTGCGGCGACCGCCATGTCGCGGAACACGCGCGCGGTGCGTTCGCCGTCGCGGGCCACGTTCGCCCCGACCGTCTGCCACAGGTCGTCGTCGATCACGCGCCAGCACATCAGCATCGCCTCGCGGGCGATGCCGGCGATCAGCATGTCCTCGCCGAACGTGTACGCGATCCCGTCCTCGACGTTGCGCCGGCACGCCTCCATGTGCCGGTCAGCGGCCTGGTGCACCGCGGCCTCCGCGGTGGCGATGTGCGTGAGCGCGCGCCCGTACCAGCGCTGATACTCACGATCCTTGATCCGCGGGATGAACGGCGGGAGCGGCGTCATCTTCTCGCGCATGAGCCGCTCATACTCGTCGAGCGCGTTGTACGCGGCCCCGACGGTGACCGCGCCCAGCGAGATCGTGAACACTCCGACCGCCCGCCCCGAGTACATCGGGTTGCCGTGAAGCCGCGATCCCGGCGTGCCGCCGCCGACCTCGACGTCCAGCATGCTCCCCTCGAAGCCCCAGCTCGCCGGAATCCGCGTTCCCGGGAAGCGGATGCTGTGCGAGCCCGATCCCTTGAGCCCGAGCATGTCGCCCCAGTCGTCGAGCATCTCCCACCCGGACCGGGGCGCCACGAACAGCAGCTGCGGTGGCATCTCGCCCGGGTTCGGAGGGCCGTCCAGAGGCAGCATCGCCTGCCCCATGTAGAACGTCGAGTACGGCGAGCCCGACGCGAACGCCACCTGACCATTGATTTCCCAACCGCCGTCGATAGGCTCAGCGCGGCCGACCGGCGCCGCCACCGACGCGCAGCGGAAGTCCCCGCCGGCGAAGATCTCTTCCTGCGCTTCCTGCGGCCACCACGAACCCACCATCAGCGCGTGGTTCATGGCCAAGCCCAGGCACCAGGCGGTGGACACACACCCCCGCGCGATCTCCTGTACGACCCGGACGTAGGTGGGGACGTCGAACTCGTAGCCGCCGTACCGCCGCGGGACGTACAGGTGGTAGAAGCCGGCGTTCAAGAACGCCTCGTGCATCTCGGCCGAGTAGTACGTGCGCTGCTCGGTCGCCTCCTGGCCGGCGATGAGCGCCGGGCGAAGCGCCGCGGCGCGGCCGATCATCTGCTCCGGAGTCAGATCCGGCTCGGATGGCGCCAACCCAGAGCCGACGGTCTCCGACCTGCTCATCCGCCGGATCGTAGGCCACGACCAGAGGCTGGACTTTGCAATCCGCGCACGATTGCCCGCGCGACCTCGGACGCGCCGGCCACCCCCATCGCGATCGTGTAGTGGTTGACGCCAGCGACGCGGATTGTGCGTCGCAGCTGCGGCGCCGCGGCGGCCCACGGCTCCGCCAGCGCAGGCGGCTGGAGCGGGTTCGGGTCGTCGAGCATCCCGCGTTCGGCGCACAGCAGCTCAGCCGGAACCTTGAGGCGGTCTGCAGGCTTCCCGATCTCGAGCAGCTCCGCGGCGTCCGCGCGCACCACCTCTTCGCCGACCGAGGACCGGAGCTCCGGAGGCTCGCCGACAAGGTCGTGGTCCGCGTACGCGATGAGATCCTCGGCCGGGACGTCCGAGTGAGCCAACGCCGGGTGGGCCCGCCACCAGTCGTGGTAGGCCTCGCGGGTCGGGAACCGCTTCTTCAACCGCTCGAGCGCCGGGCCCAGGACCGCCGCGGCGACCGCCTGGGGATCGACGCCGGCGGGCAGCGGGGCCGATAGGCCGCCGTCGACGAGGACCGCGGCGCGCACGCGCTCGGGATGGTCGGCCGCGAACCGGGCTGCCGCGTAGCCGCCAAGCGAGTGCCCGACGAGCACGACACGCTCCAGCCCGAAGTGGTCCACCACCGCGAGAAGGTCACGCGTGTAGGCGTCCATCCCGAACGGACCAGGGAGTGCGTTCGACGCCGCGCGTCCGCGCAGATCGAGCGCGATCAGCGACACCTGGCCCTCGAGCGCGCGAGCGACGGCCAGCCATTCGCGGCTGTTGGCGGTGATGCCGTGGACCGCAATAACCGGCCCGGCCCCGTCGCCCAGCCGGAACGTCGCCAGCAAACCGCCGGCGACCGGGACGTCAATCCTCTCGATTGCCGACAAGCTGGCCTCCGTCGACGGGCGCGATCCGCGTCTGCCACGGGCGTGCGAAGTACAGCCACGTCCCGGCGCCGGCGAACAGCACCGCGCACAGCGTCCAGCCGAGCGCGGTCGTCTGAAGCCCGACGTACTTGAGGCCGGAGGCGAAGATCACGAATGCGATCGCGGGGCGGACGTACCGGTCGGGGATCGTCGAGGACAGCATCGACCCGACGAGCACTGCGGGGACGCTACCGATGATCAGCGATGCAGTGACGTCGAGCACGACATGGCCGAAGACAAGCGCGCCCAGCGCGGCCGCGACCGTCAGCGGGACCGCTTGCGTGAGGTCGGTTCCTACCAACTGGTTAGCGCCGATCGCCGGATACACGAACAACAGGAGCACGATCATCAGCGATCCGCTCCCGACGGAGGTCATGCCGACGATCACGCCGCCGACGATCCCGATTGCGATCGTCGGGACCGGCCTCACCTTTAGGTCGTGGACGACGCCGAGCCGCTCGTGACCGCCGCGGCGGTCGAGCACGAACCGCAACGCCATCGCGCCGGCTCCAATCAGCAGGGCGATGCCCAGCACGGTCTCGATGTGCGTCTGGGCCGACCTCGAGTTGCCGAGCACGTGCAGCAGGTAGGCGCCCAGGAACGCCGCCGGCACGGAGCCGATCACCATCCACCGGACGAGCTTGAGGTTCACGGTCCCCGCCCGAAGATGCACGCCGGCGCCGAACGGCCGCATCACCACCGCCGCGACGAGATCGCTCGAGATCGCCGCCGCCGGGGTCACCCCGAACAGCAGGATCAGCATCGGCGTCATCAGCGCGCCGCCGCCGGCACCGGTCATGCCGACGAGCAGCCCGATGATCGCGCTCCCGAGAACGATGTACGGGTCGATGTGCAACGGGTTAGTTCAGGTCGGGGCTCGTGGGCGGGTCGCCGGGCTGAGCGGACGCCCCGTGCGCGAAGGCTATGAGGTCTGACGGCACTCCTCCGGGCAA
>Ga0335083_10000772_pt1 | contig 46042 bp, 49 predicted proteins | sample Lox_Sample_42_FD_206716 | JGI IMG/M metagenome (GOLD analysis project Ga0335083, IMG submission 206716) | Soil microbial communities from Loxahatchee National Wildlife Refuge, Florida, United States - Lox_Sample_4.2 | ecosystem: Environmental > Terrestrial > Soil > Wetlands | place: USA...
CAAGACGCCGTTCCAATAGACCTTCTTGGTCGTGAGCATCGGAAATCCTTGCGAGAGATCGAAACGGATCTGCGCACCGAAACAACTATAGGTTTTTACACCCGTACCTTTGTCCACTTGCTCCTCGCCCTGCTCAAGCGTCTTCCGAAGAAGATCGAGGTACTGGTATTCGGGGTGGCGATCCATACTATTTTTTGCCGACTTTCGCGCGTTTTGTCGCGCGGGGTTTTTTGGCCTCGATGAAATGGTTCCAGTTGTCCTTGGCAAAACGGCCGACCCTTCGATAGTTGCGCTCGGGCGGCGACGTGAGCTTGGAGAATGTTATCTGCGCGATCTCCATCCCCGGACGCAAGATGATAGGAATATTACTCTGATTGGTTATCTCGAACGTGATGTGCAAAAAGTGTCCCGGATTGATGATGCCGGCCGTGTTGTGGATCATGAGGCCGATGCGCGCGAGCGAGGATTTACCGCCGACCTGCACGAGGTAGTGGTCGGAGCCGAAAAACTCTTTCGACAATCCAAGGACCGAAACGCCGGGGTGCAACATGAACTCTTCGCCATCGGCGACGTCTTTCTCGGTCGTCTTCGCGTAGACTTTTCGTGCCGGGTCAACGAAGCGCGTGCTGCTCGCGTCGTTCTCGACGAACTTGTTGCCGAGCAAAATATCGTAACTTGCAGGCTGCAATCGCAACTCCGTGAACGGCTCGAGCGTGATCTCTCCTTTTTTTATCGCTTTCTTTATGTCGACATCGGAGAGGAACATAACGTCATTCTACCGTGAAGATTTTGTCGGTTCCATAGTACTCTTGCCAATGTGTGTTGTAATATGAAAACATCCGTTCGAGACGCTCCTGGGGCAGTTCCTGGACCCCTAGTTCCTGCATGAGGGCCTCGATCTGGCGCTTGGCGTCGGAGATCTTTGCCTGGTCCTGCACGACGAGCTCGAACTCCGCGACCCAGCCGTAGCCGGCGTTCTTGTCGAGGGTCACGTTGACGTTCTTGCAGATATATTCTTCCCGCTCGCGCGACCACTTGGCCTGGTATGAAAATCCGGCCGAAAGAATGAGCTTGTCGAGTGCTTCGAGCGAAAGGTCGAGCTTCTCTTCGAATTCGATGCGCGCGACCCCGTTCTGGCTCGAGTCGTCGCCGACCGAAGCCTTGACGACGAAATAGACCGTCCCGTTCTTGTCTCTCGTGCGCACGGAGAATTCCTTGGCGCGCTCTGCCATGTCGTCGAGCTTGATCTCCGCAACGCCGGAGAGATGCGGCGACAGCACCTCGGCAAGTTTCTTTAACGCCCCTTTTTCAAAATAATGGTTCAGCTGTTTGTTCTTCGTTTGGAGCTCGCTTAAGGGATCGATCTTTTTCATCTCCTCGCGCAGTTCGTCCGCCCGTTCCTCACTGCCCAAAAGCGACTTCACTTCGACCTCGTAGGATTGCATCGGGGCATTATAGCTCTCTGCGCCTGCCGCGCCGTTGCAAGGGCAGGGGAAACGAGGTGTGGTATATTCGACCTATGAAAAAACCTCGAATTTGCATCGTCGTTGCTATAGGGAAGAACCGAGAGCTCGGCAAAGAGGGGAAATTGCTCTGGCATATTCCGGACGACCTCAAACGATTTAAAGCGCTCACGCGCGGGCACCCTATTATTTTCGGCCGCAAGACGTTCGAATCAGTGCTCAGTTATAACAAGGGAAAGCCGCTACCAGAGCGCACGAATATCGTAGTCACGAGAGACCCGACCTATACATACGAAGGAGCGATCGTCGCGCAGTCGCTCGATGAGGCCGTAGAAAAAGCAAAAGCGCTCGACCCCGAAGAGATACACATCGGCGGCGGGGCCCAGATGTACGAACAAGTCTTACCGCAGGTGGACAAACTTTTTTTGACACTGATCGACGACGACAAAGAGGCGGATACGTTCTTCCCGCCGTATGAGAAAGAATTCACCAAGAAAACGCTCGACGAAGCCCACGAGTGGAACGGCTTGCGCTACCGGTGGGTGGATCTGGAGCGGGGACAGTAGGAGTTGCGCGGACGCGCGAAGTCCGCATAATGCAGGCAATGGCCCGTGCGCACCGGATAGCCGTTTCCTCGACCGTGCCCGATGCCCGCGCGCAAGGCTACCTTGCTTCCTTCCGGAACTCATTCCCGCGCGCCAAAGCGACCACTGCGACGGTCGTTTCCTGTTACACCATCGATGCGAGACTTTCTCGCGAAGACCTCGCGACGGCGGCAAAACGGCTCGCGAATCCCATCACCGAAAAGGCGACCATCGACACGCTGTCCGCACCAAAGGGGTTTGCCTGCGCGATAGAGATCGGATTCCTGCCGGGGGTCACGGACAACGTCGGCAAAACCGCGAAGCAGACGATCGAAGATGCCATTGGGAGGAAATTCAAAGAGAGCGAAAGCGTGTACTCCTCGATGCTCATCTTCCTTTCGGGAAAGATCTCAACGCGCGAAGCCGAAGGCTTCGCGCGGGGTCTGCACAACTCACTCATCGAACGGGCGAGCGTCTACCAGGCAGGGACGAGAGTGTTCCCAATAGTCGTTCCGAAAGTGAAGCTACATGCCTCCGCCCGCGCCGATATCGTGAGGCTCAATGTGCCGGATGATGAGCTCGGAAGAATAGGCAAACAGGGCATTGCGGACAGGGATGGCACGCGGCGCGGCCCCTTGGCCCTCTCGTTGCACGCGATGAAGGTCATCCAAAAGCATTTCAAAGAACTTGGCCGCAACCCGACCGACGTCGAGCTCGAATCGCTCGCGCAGACGTGGTCGGAACATTGCAAACACACGATATTCGCCGACCCGTTGGACGAAGTGAAAGAGGGGATCTATCGCCGCTACATCAAGGGCGCCACGGAGCAGATACGGAAAGAGAAAGGCGATAAGGATTTCTGCGTGTCCGTTTTTACCGACAACTCCGGTGGCATCGCCTTTGACGATGAATACCTCGTGACGCACAAGGTGGAGACGCATAATTCTCCTTCGGCGCTCGATCCCTTCGGCGGCGCCATCACCGGCATCGTCGGCGTCAACCGCGACGCGCTCGGATTTGGTCTGGGCGCGAAGCCCATTGCCAACGTCTACGGCTTTTGCGTGGCCGACCCGGAAGACAAAACGAATCTTTTCCGCGACAAGGAGAAACATCAACCGCTTCTGGCTGCACGTCGCATCCTCGAAGGCGTCGTGCGCGGCGTCAACGCGGGCGGCAACCAAAGCGGCATCCCCACGCCCTTGGGATTCGTCGCGATCGACCCGCGTTATCGCGGCAAGCCCCTCGTCTTCGCCGGCACTGTCGGTCTCATCCCTCGTAAACAAAAAGGGAAGAAGCTCTACGAGAAGAAGGCGCGACCGGGCGACTATATCGTCATGGCGGGCGGAAGGGTCGGGCTCGACGGCATCCACGGCGCGACCTTTTCGTCGGAGTCGCTTTCGAGCGGTTCTCCCGCGACGGCGGTGCAGATAGGTGACCCGATCACGCAGAAAAAACTTTCGGACGCGCTCGTGCGCGAAGCGCGCGATGTAGGGCTCTACACGAGCATCACCGACAACGGCGCGGGCGGACTTTCGTGCGCCGTCGCCGAGATGGCGAAGGAATGCGGCGGCTGTCTCGTCGATCTCGAAAAAGTCCCGCTCAAGTATCCGGGACTCTCGCCGTGGCAAATTTGGATATCGGAGTCCCAAGAACGCATGACACTTTCGGTGCCCAAAAAGAATTGGACGAAGCTCAAAAAAGTACTCGACCGGCACGATGTCGAAGCGACGCGCATCGGCGTCTTTACCGATTCCGGCCGTTGCGTTGTTCGCTACAAAGGCAAAAAGGTCATGGACCTCGGCATGGAATTCCTGCATGACGGGCGGCCGATCGAGGTGCAAAAGGGAAAGCGCGTGAATCGCGTCCACGCAGATCCACCTGTGCGTCTGCGGCGCACCGGCGGCCTCGACGCCGCGTTCCTCGAACTTCTCTCGCGCCCCAATGTCGGCAGCACGGCGTTCATCGCGCAGCAGTACGACAGCGAGGTCCAAGGCTCTTCGGTGACGAAGCCTTTGCAGGGCCGCGGGCGGGTCAACGCGGATGCGGGGGTCTTGCAACCATTGCCCAACTCGCAAAAAGGCATCGTGCTTTCGCACGGCTACGCGCCCTGGTATTCCGACATCGACACGTACCACATGGCGGCCTCTGCCATCGACACTGCGGTACGCAACGCTGTTTGTGCAGGCGCATCGCGCGAGTATCTCGCCATCCTCGACAACTTCTGCTGGTCGAGTTCCAACGAGCCCGGGCGACTCTACGAGCTCAAGCGCGCCGCGAAGGCGTGTTTCGATATCGCCACCGCGTACGCGACACCCTACATCTCCGGCAAGGACAGCATGTTCAACGACTTCCGCGGATTCACCGCGCAAGGAGAAAAGATCCACATCGCAGCGCCGCCCACGCTTCTCATTTCTGCCATCGGCATCATTCCCGACGTGTCGAAGGCGGTGACGCTTGACCTCAAACAAGAGGGCGACTTGCTGTACCTTTTGGGCGACACGAAGGACGAACTCGGCGCTTCCGAGTATTTTTCGATGCTCGGGTACGTCGGCGCGGGCGTTCCGACGGTCGACGCGAAGAAGAACGCGAAGACCTACGACGCGCTGTCGCAGGCGATGGAAGAAGGACTGATCTCCTCCGCGCTCGGCGTGGGACGCGGCGGGCTTGCCGTCGCGCTTGCGAAATCGGCGGTCGCAGGCCAGTTCGGCGCCGATGTCGATCTCTCAAGCGTTCCCGGTGCTCCGAAGAACGCGGAGTCGATACTGTTTTCCGAAAGCCAGGGGCGCGTCCTCGTTTCTATTCGACCGGAAGCGCAGCGAGAATTCGAAATGCTGATGCGCGGCGTGCCCAGCGTGCGGATAGGGCAGGTGGGGAATGCCGGACATCTTTCGATAGAACTCCCGCGCTCCGGGTTCAGCATCCCGCTCTCCAAGCTCACGATCGCTTACCGAAAGCCCTTCAAAAGTTGGCTATGAAAAAACCGCACGTCATCGTTTTTTCGGGCTACGGACTCAACTGCGAAACGGAGACCAAGGCCGCGTTCGAGCTCGCGGGGGCTTCCGCCGACATCATTCACATCAACGACCTGATCGCGCACCCCGCCGCGCTCAAGGAGGCGCAGATACTCGCATTCCCCGGCGGGTTCTCTTTTGGCGACGACACCGGATCGGGCAAAGCCTACGGCAATCGCCTCAAGGAGCACCTCGGCACCCAGCTCAAGAAATTCTTCGAACGCGACACGCTTGCGATCGGCATGTGCAACGGGTTCCAGATACTCACGAGCGCGGAGATACTGCCCGGCGCGCTCCTTGCCAACGAGTCTCCACGCTACCTCACGCGCTGGGTCGACCTCGAAGTAACTGGCGCGAGCCCATGGCTCTCCGGAGTAAGAAGGCTGTCGTTGCCAATCGCGCATGGCGAAGGGAAGTACTACGCTACGAAAGAGGCACTCGCCGCGCTGAAAAAAGAGAACGCCATCGCGGTGCGCTACGTCGAAGGCGAGATGTCGAAGTATTTTGATCTTCCCGCCAACCCTAACGGTGCGCTCGAAGACATCGCCGGCGTCACTGCCTATGGCGGCCGAGTTTTGGGCCTCATGCCGCACCCGGAGCGCGCGGTGCGCTTCACGCAGCTGCCGCATTGGACGTATCTCAAGGAACGTTACTTGCGCGACGGCGTCCCGATGCCGAAGGACGGGCCCGGTCTCCAAGTGTTCCGAAATGCGGTAAGATACTTCCAGTAGCTTTCAGCCGAACGAATCGTTTCTCGGAGGAGAGGGACGCCATGACAAAGGAACGCACGAAAACAGTCGCTGCGAACGATAACGGAGAAGAACGTCAAGGTGAACGGGGGTTGTCCTCAACCGAGATCCATTTGGCGCTCATGTCTCTCGCACGACCACAGGGTCGTACCGGCGATCATGACCAGGACTGGCATGACAAATAACGCACAAACGAATGTTGCAGGAGTTCCTCGCGGAGCTCCTGAATGTTTTATATGATAGCTCCCATGAAAACGCCCCCGTGGTATGTGCTCACCGGCGGCCCGTGCGCGGGCAAGACGACGCTCGTTTTTGAGCTCGAAAAGCTCGGCCATGCGGTATTGCCGGAAGCGGCGCGTATGTTCATCGAGGAGCAGCTCGCGCTCGGCAAGACCATCCCCGAGATGCGAAAGGATATCAACAAGTTCGAGCACGATATTTTGCAGCGGCACATTGAGCTTGAGGGGAATGTTGCGAAAGACAAGGTGACGTTCTTCGATCGCGGCATCCCCGACAACGTGGCGTACTTTCGGTTCACCAACCTCCCGATCGATGAGGAGTTCAGGAGGATCTTGGAAACAACGAAGTATCGCAAAGTGTTTTTGCTCGAAATGTTGGAGTATGCCAACGATACGGCGCGGTTCGAAACGCCCGAGGAAGCGCGCCACATCCATAATGAAATTCGGCGCGCGTACGAAGAGCTCGGGCACACCATTGTCGATGTTCCCGTTCTGCCAATACCTGAACGAGTAGAGTTCGTGTTGGCGAACCTATGAAAACCATCGGCATCGCTGGCGGGGGGCAGCTCGGCAGGATGCTCGCAGAGGCGGCGCACGTGCTCGGGTTCAAGATCGTCGTATTGGACCCGACCCCGGGTTCGCCGGCTGGCCAGGTCGCCGACGAGCAGATAGTCGGCGATTATAAAGACGGCGCGATGCTCCGAGCGCTCGCGGAGAAGTCCGACTTCCTTACCTACGAAATAGAATCGGTGAACGCCGACGTGCTGGAAGAACTTTCAACAAAAATGCCCGTCAATCCTTCGCCAAAAACGCTCGGCATCATCAAGGACAAATTGACACAAAAGCGATTTTTACAAGAGCACGGCATTCCCGTTGCGGAGTTTTCGGACGATGTCGAGCATTTCGGCTATCCATATATTCTCAAAGCCCGCTCCGGTGGGTTCGACGGCCGCGGCAACGCACTTGTTGAGAAAGCCGAAGCTTTGCAGGCTGCGCAGGAAAAATTGAAGGGCGCCCCGGCATACGCCGAGCGCGTTGTTCCGTTCGAGAAAGAACTTGCAATTGTTGCCGCACGCACCGCAAAAGGGGAGATGCAGATATTTCCGCTCGTCGAAACGATGCACAAGAACCACATCTGCCACATGGTTCTCGCCCCCGCCCCCGTGTCGAAAGAAGTTGCACAGAAGGCGCACGATCTCGCGCAGAAAGTTCTCGCCTCGTTCGATGGCGCCGGTGTTTTCGCCATCGAAATGTTCCTCGCAAATGGAGAAGTCTTGGTCAACGAAGTCGCTCCGCGCGTGCACAACAGCGGGCATTTCACCATCGAAGCCTGCCACGCCTCCCAATTCGAGCAGCACATCCGTGCGATAAGCGGCATGCCGCTGGGGAACAGTTCGATGAAGGTTCCGGCGGCAGTCATGATAAATATCTTGGGCGAAAGGAGCGGCACAGCCGAGCCGAGAGGAGTCGAAGAGGCGGAAAAGATAGAAGGTGTAAAAGTCCATATCTACGGTAAGATGGAAACTCGCCCGGAGCGCAAAATGGGGCATCTGACGGCTGTTGCGGATACGCTCGAGGAAGCAAAAGAAAAAGCGGAAAAAGCACGTGCACTAATTTCAATATGACACAAGTCGGCATCGTGATGGGCTCGGATTCGGATCTCTCCGTAATGCAGGATGCAGCGAAGATTTTGGAAGAATTCGGTATCACGAGCGAAGTAACGATAGTTTCCGCGCATCGCACACCGGATAGGCTAGTTGAGTATGCAAAAACTGCCGCAGGGCGCAGCGTCAAGGTCATCATCGCGGGCGCAGGAGGTGCCGCGCATTTACCGGGCATGCTCGCGGCCTACACGCCGCTTCCGGTCATCGGGGTGCCCGTCATGACCAAAACAATGAAAGGTATCGACTCGCTGCTTTCGATCGCGCAGATGCCGCCGGGCGTGCCCGTTGCGACCGTTGCTGTAAATGGCGCAAAGAATGCCGGCATTCTCGCGGCGGAGATCATCGGAACTTCCGACGAAAAGGTGCAGAAGAAAGTCGCGGACTATAAATCAAAGATGGAGTCGGAAGTTCTGGCGAAGGCGAAGGAACTTGAGGGAATGGGATATGAGAAATATCTGAAAGGCCATGAGTAAGCAAAGCGCGTATGCAAAAGCGGGGGTTGATTACACGAAAATCGAACCTTTCAAGCACGCGATGATCGAAGCGGGGAAGAAGACGATAACCTTTCCCAACAAACGCGGCGTATACATAAACAGCGATGTTCTTCATTCACATGGCGGCGTGTTCGAGTATCGCGGTGCAGAAAAGCATCTCTGGTGCAACACGCAAGAGGGCCTAGGCAATAAGAATTGGATCGCGGAATGGATGTACCAGTATGCGGGAACGGGTAAAACATATTACGGCGGTATCGGCATCGACGCAGCGCTGATGGCGGTCAACGACGTTATCGCGCAAGGGGCGATGCCGGTCGTTTACACCGACGAAGTCGCCGCGGGGGATTCGGAATGGTTCGCCGACGAAAAACGCGCAAAAGATCTCGCCACAGGATTTCTGAAAGTGTGCGAGGAAGCCGGGATGGCACTGCCTGCAGGAGAGTCCCCGGCGCTCAAATATCTCGTCAAAGCCGAACCGCCAGTCAAAAGCGCGCCATCGCTTTCCGGCTGTGTTACCGCGATAATCGCGCCGACAAGCCGCCTCATTACCGGCACAAAACTTGCGCCGGGTGACGCGATCATCGGCGTTACTTCTTCCGGTATACATGCCAATGGCATCTCGCTCATCATTAAGAAGGCGCTTGAGTTGCCAGACAAATTCATGACCAAATTACCGAATGGAAATACACTCGGTGAAGAAACACTTATTCCAACGCGCTCATACGTCGGATTTGTCGAAGCGCTTCTCGAAGCAAAGGTAGATATACACGCACTGTTGCCCGGGACCGGAAGTGGCGTTGCGAAGATTGCATTCGACAGCCGGCCGGCGACCTATCGCGTTCATACGTGGACTGCAGTGCCGCCGCTGTTCCAATTCATGCAATCGATCGGGGTGTCGCTCGAGGATTGCCTCAAAACGTTCAATTGGGGCATCGGTTACTATGCATTCGTCGCCGCGCCCGATGTCGAACGTGTTCTCGCTGCGGGTAAGAAAGCCGGATACGATGTGCTTGAAGTCGGTCGCGTGGAAGAAGGCGAGCGGCAGGTTATTTTCGAACCGGAAAAAATCACCCTTCCACCGCCGGGCGAATGATATGACAGAGCTCCTCAAAGAAACGAATTTCAAGAATCTTGGCCGGAAGTTTACGGGCAAGGTGCGGGATGTGTATGAACAGGACGGAAGGCTCATTCTGATAACGACCGACCGGCATTCATCTTTTGACCGTCTCATCGCGCACATTCCGCACAAGGGCCAGGTGCTGAATGAGATAAGCGCGTTTTGGTTCGAAGAGACGAAAGATATCGTGCCCAATCACGTGCTCGCGATTCCCGATCCCAACGTAACGGCGGGGAAGAAATGCAAGCCGCTCCCCGTCGAAGCCGTCGTGCGCGGGTACATGACGGGTGTCACCGACACGTCGCTGTGGACGCACTATCAAAAGGGGAAGCGTGACTTCGGCAATTTCAAATTGCCCGACGGGATGAAAAAGAACCAACAGCTTTTACGTCCAGTTTTCACACCTTCGACTAAATCCGACGCGCACGATCGCACACTCTCACCGCAGGAGATCGTCAACGAGGGAATTCTGCCGCGTAAAACGATAGATGCGATAGAAAGCGCGGCGCTTGCGCTCTACGAGCGCGGGGCCAAGATCGCGCGCGAGCAAGGACTCATCCTGGTGGACACGAAGTACGAGTTCGGCACGCTCAACGGCAGCGACGACATCATTCTGATAGATGAGATCCACACGCCGGATTCCTCGCGCTACTGGCAGCTCGATTCGTACGAAGGGAGGTTCGCACAAGGTGAGGAGCCGGAGTATTTCGACAAGGAATTCTTGCGCTTGTGGTTCAAAGAGCATAGCGATCCATACAAAGATGAGAAACTGCCGGAAGCCCCGCCGGAGCTTGTGGAAGAGCTCTCAAAGCGGTATATACGCATGTATGAGCAGATCACGGGGTCGACGTTCAAGCCTGGGAAAGAGCCGATTTTGGCCCGTATTGAGCGGAATCTGAAGGCGTATGCCGCTTGAACCACTGACAGCAGTAAGCTCTATAGACGGGCGATATCGCGAAATAACCGGTCCGGTCGCCGAGTATTTCAGCGAGTTTGCCTTCATAAAGTACCGCATTCTCGTTGAATGTGAGTACTTGCTCGCGCTTTCGAAAACGCCGAAGACGGGCGTTCGGAGACTTACCGACAAGGAACAGAAATTGTTAAAGAAACTTTCCAAGCTCTCACTCGAAGATGCCCGATCGATAAAAGAGATCGAAAAGGATACGAACCACGACGTAAAGGCGATCGAATATTTTATAAAACAAAAACTGCAGGGGACGTCGCTCGAAGACGTTTCAGAGTCGGTCCACTTTGCGATTACCTCCGAAGACGTAAACAGTGTCGCATATGGCTTGATGCTCCGGGATTTCTTCGAGAAAGGATTTTTGGGCGGCCCGATGTGGGATATCGCAAAAGAGTTGGAAGGTCTCGCGAAAACGCACGCCAAAACGCCGATGCTCGCACGCACCCACGGCCAGAGCGCCTCACCGACGACCTTCGGCAAGGAAATGCGAGTATTTTTGAAACGATTGCAGAACCAGGTGGATGTTTTCAAACACGGCAAAGTTTTGGTGAAGTGGGGCGGCGCGACAGGGAATTACAATGCGCACGTCGTTGCAGCGCCCGATGTGAATTGGCCCGCGTTCTCCAAGAAATTCATCGAGAGTTTCAATCTGGAAGGGAAGGGGAAGAAGCACTACATGTGCATCGAGCTCAATGAGTTCACGACGCAAATAGAGCTGCACGATACGTATGCAGAATATTTTGACTACATGCGTCGCATCAACACCATCCTCATCGATCTCTCGCAGGACTTATGGCGCTACATCTCCGACGGCTGGCTCACGCAAAAGGCAAAAAAAGGCGAGACCGGCTCTTCGACGATGCCGCACAAGGTGAATCCGATAGATTTCGAGAACGCGGAGGGGAACTTGGGCGTTGCAAACGCCTTGTTCGAGCATTTCTCGCGCAAGCTGCCCATCTCGCGCCTGCAGCGCGACCTTTCCGATTCGACCGTCGAGCGCGTCTTTGGCACCGCTTTCGCGCACTCGCTTATCGCCTACCGCTCACTCGTGAAAGGCTTTGGAAAGATAAGCGTCAACAAAGGCGCAATGCTCCAAGCGCTGCGTGCGCACCCGGAAGTCTTGGCCGAAGCCATCCAAACCGTCCTACGACGTCAAGGCGTCGCCTTGCCATATGAGAAGCTGAAAGAATTATCACGCGGCCGACAGGTTACGCTTAAAGACTTCGCCGAATTCATCGACGGTCTCGATATCGACGCCAAACTAAAAAAGCGCCTCAAGGCGCTCCGACCAGAAAACTACCTCGGCCTTGCGGAAAGAATCGCTCGCGGCTAACTATTGTTTCAAGCCCAACCCCGTGCGGATGAGATACAAATTGATGCCGACGAGGACGATGATGAGCCCGGAGAGAACGCCGACGCAGGTCCAAACGGAAATGTCGGCGAAGCCCAGGAATCCGTACCGGAAGCCGTTGATGAGGTAGAAGATGGGGTTCACATAGGTCACGTATTGCGCCCACTGCGGGAGCGTGTGTACCGAGTAGAAAATACCGCCGAGATAGGTGAGCGGCGTGAGGACGAAGGTCGGCACGATGTTGATGGCGTCGATCGATTTGGCGTACACGCCGTTGATGAGCCCTGCGAGCGCGAAGACGACCGACGTGAGGACGGCGAAGAAAAGAATGATGGCGAGGTTGGCGATCGTGAGGTGCAACCCGGTGAAGAATATCGAGACGATGAGTACGATGGCACCCACCAAGACACCGCGAATGACGCCGCCCGAAACGAATCCGGAAATGATGAGCCACGGCGGCATCGGCGAGACGAGGAGTTCATCGATGGAGCGCGCGAAGAATTTGGATTGGAAGAAGGTGAATGAGGAATTCGCATAGGCGTTGGTGAGGATGGCCATCATGACGAGGCCGGGAATGACGAATTGCATGTATGGCACGCCTTCCATAGTGCCGATGCGGCTTCCCAATACGGTGCCGAATATGAGGAAGTAGAGGCACGAGGTGATGACGCTCGGCAAGAATGTCTGCACCCAGATGCGGAATATGCGCACGACGTCCTTGCGCATCATCGTATAAAAGGCGATCCACTTGTGATAGGTATCCATACTATTTATTTTCGCGGATGAGCTCGAGGAATATCTCCTCAAGTTTGCTGCCGCGGTACCCCGCTTTCGCTTCGCCAGTATCGGTGTGCATGGCAAGCACCTTGTCGATGGTGTCGTTCACGATGATCTGTCCTTTGTTGATGATGGCCACATGTTTGGCGAGCTGCTCGGCTTCTTCGAGGTAATGCGTGGTGAGAAGGATGGTGAGGCCTTTGGAGGTGAGCTTTTTCAAGTAATCCCACATGCCGCGGCGAAGCTCGACGTCGACGCCGGCGGTCGGTTCGTCGAGGATGAGGAATTTGGGCTGGTGAATGAGCGCGCGGGCGATCATGAGGCGGCGCTTCATGCCGCCGGAGAGCTCCATACCACTGCCTTCCATTTTGTCGCCAAGCCCGAGGTCGGTGAGGAGCTGCTTGGCGCGCGGTAGCGCCTCGGAACGCGGGATGCCGTAGTAACCGCCCTGGTTGACGACCGTATCGAGGATGCGCTCGAACGGGTTGAAATTTATCTCCTGACCGACGAGGCCGATGAAGGTCTTGGCCACCTCTGTTTCCTTGTCGATATCGTGGCCGAAGACCTCGACGGTGCCGCTTGTTTTATTCACCAATCCGGCGGTGATGCCGATGATGGTCGTCTTGCCGGCGCCGTTGGGGCCGAGCAACGCAAAAAAGTCGCCTTCGGGGATCTCAAGCGAGACGCCTTTGAGCGCCTGTACGCCGTTGCCGTAGGTCTTGGTGAGGTTCTTTATCGAGAGCGCGTTCATGAGGGGGAAGTGTACCACATCTTGCTAATGACCGGATGAATCCCACTCCGTGAGGCCAAGCGCGTCGAGTTTTGCGTGGAAAACAGATCGGATTTTGTCGAGACCTTCTTGGGTCTTGGATTCGAATCGGAGCACCAGGGTTGGTGTATTCGAAGAGGCACGCACCAACCCCCAGCCGTCGCTGAAGTATACGCGTGCACCGTTGATATCGACGACATGGTACCCTTCGTTCTTGAACTCCTCGGTGAGCTTTTCGACAATGACGTATTTCTTTTCATCTGAACTTTTCACCTGGATCGTTGGGGTCGAGACGTAGGACGGCGTGTCGGAGATTATCTGCGAAAGAGGTTTGTCCTGCGACGAGAGGTATTCGAGAAGCTTCAATGCAGCGAAAAAGGCATCATCGAAGCCATAGAAATCTTGGGCGAAAAAGATATGGCCGCTCATTTCCCCAGCGAGCGCAGCTTTTTCTTCGGCCAATTTCGCTTTGATGTATGAGTGGCCCGTCCTGCACATGATCGGAATTCCACCGTGCGCCGCGATATCTTCGGGGAGCGCTTCGGAGACCTTGACGTCAAACACGATAGTGGATCCGGGTTGCTTCTTGAGCACGAGACGCGAGAGAAGGATGAGGTAGCGATCGGGCCAAATGGTAGCTCCTGTTTCGTCGGTGATGCCCATGCGGTCGCCGTCGCCGTCGAATGCTATTCCCAGATCGCAGCCATGAGCCTTCGCCTGCGCCCCCGTGTCACTCATCATCCCGGTGCCGTCGGGGTTAGCCGTGTAGTGAGGATAAGAAGGGTCGACGTCGGTATACCGTTCTATCACCTCGCTTCCGGTTTTTCGCAGGAGCGTTGGCGCGAATAACCCGGCGGTCCCATTCCCGGTGTTGACTAGCAGCTTGAACTTCTTTCCGATGGTGACGCGGGAGAGGAGGTCGTTCATGTACAGCTCCGCGATATCCTCTTTCGTGTACTCGCCGGTCCCGGTTACGTATTCTTCTCGTTCGATAATGGAGTAGAGAGTCTTAACTTCTTCCGCAAGCAACGTTTTTGCAAGCCCGGTACCGAGCTTCACCCCGTTCCAACCAGCCGGATTGTGGCTCGCGGTCACCATGACCAGGCCATCCACCTTGAAATGGAATTGCGCCCAGTAGCTCATCGGGGTCGTGACGGTTCCGATGTCTACTACGTCGACACCCGACTCTCGCAGGGCCGCGACGACTCGCGCATGAAAATGATCGGATGTCGCTCGAGCGTCGTGTCCGACCACTGCCTTGGTTATGTTCTTTCCCCTCAGCATTGCGGCAAATCCTCGGGCGATATGGTAGACGGATGTCTCGTTGAGTTCATCCTCGGACTCGCGCCCGCGGATGTCATACTCACGGAACATCGTCTTTTTGAGAGACGCCATATCTCGCATTCTACCGCACTCCCGAAATTATTCTTTGAACGGCAATCCGCCGATGTAATCGTCCTTGCCGATCTGAACGCCGTTGGTGCGGAGGATGGAGTAGGCGGTCGTGACGTGGAAGTAGAAGTTGGGGATGAGGTATTCGGTGACGTATCCGAACGCGTCTGCCTTTTTGCCCTCCCAGAAGGGGAGTGAGACCTCGCGGCCCTCCTGGCCGATGACCTGCTCGGGCTTGATGGTCTTCAAGTACGCGATGGTCTTATCAATGCGTGCCTTTAATTCCGCAATAGTTTTTTCGTTGTCTTCGAATTTGGGCGCTTCGATGCCGGCGATGCGAGCGATGCCGTTCTTGGCGTTGTCGCACGCGATGGTTATCTGGCGGATGAAGGGGAATTGGTCGGAAATAAGGCGAGAATTGAGAAGCGCTTCTTCCTGCATGCCCTCGGGGTGCCATTCGAGCTGCTTGGCTTTCGCATGCGCGTCGGCCTTATCGAGTAACCCCGAAAGCGCGGTGAGCGTTTTCATCATCGGGGGGACGGTAACGGTGTAGAGGTTTGTTTCTTGCATATGCTTTTATAAGTAAAGTGAAGTAATGCGGCAGTATAGCACATCACTGTTTCTCCCAGTATGAAGCGGAGGCGTCCACATAGTCCGCGACCCGTCGTTCTGCTGCTGCTGCGAGCTTCACAAGGTACTTCTCGTCGAACGAATCCTGCGACAAATGCTTTTCGAACTCATCGAGTTGCTCCGGTGACGAAAGGACGACGCGGCGGCCTTTGGCCGCCGCTCGCAACAATGTCGGCCCGCCGATATCGGTCTTCTCGATGACATCGTGCGGCGTCGATTTCTTATCCAAGATGGTCGCTTCGAGCGGGTAGAGCGTTACGTAGACAAGATCGATGCGTGTTATCTCTTGTTTCTCGAGCTCCGCAAAATCCTCCGGCGTGGCCGCCAACAATCCCGCATAAATCTCGCGCGAGAGCGTTACCACTCGGTGCCCGAGAATAGGAGCCCCCACGATCTCGCCCACATCTCGGCAGGGAATGTCGTTGTCATTCAAATACTTTGCCGTTCCGGCCGACCCGAGCAAATTCCAGCCCTTCTCTTTCAAGAGTTTTCCGAGCCTGACCAAAGGAGCATCCTTCCCAAAACTCGCCAAGAGTGCAGTTTTCATTGAGCGGATTGTAGCAGGAAGCTATTTAGATCCCAAAATGGGAACACGGACCTAAGTTCACGAACCACAGAACGAGGTAGTTATACCTCCCTACCAAGCGGGAAGATTACAGTTCGAAGTAGTTATCGTTGTGCAGTAGACAAGAAAACAATTCATGAATAAAATGACGTTTACACGGCCCTCAGTGGCAACCTCTATGCGATGCCCATCTTGTGGGAACGACAATAAGCGAGATAGCCGGTTTTGCAGGCATTGCGGTAAATCTTTTGGTGATGTTCGATCGCAGTCGAGCGACTTTACTTTTTTTGAACTCTTCAAGAAAATTCGGGCTCGTTACTACGCAATATTCTTCGTTTGCCTTCTCTTTTTAGCTGGGGTAGCGTACGCCGGAGTAAAAGCTGACGACTACATAAAGGTTAATGCGGCAATGGCCAGAGCCCAACAACTTAACCAAAATGGAAGTTATCAGGATGCACTGACGGCGTTAGTCTCTGTGCAGAGTGACGCGGTGTTTGCATCGCAAAAGAATAAACTGAGTACTGATATTCAGAATGAAAATGAATTTATTAAAGACAAGGATTCTTTGCTTGCCGCATCGTCAAGTATTGCTTCCGGAGACCTCCAAACGGCTCAAAACCTCTTGGAATCTATCTCAAGCGATTTTCCCCAGTACAAAATTGTTTCTTCGGACTTGACCGAAATCGTCGAACAATACTCGGCACAAGCATCTAGTTCTCAGGCAGCAGCGGCTGCAGCAAAAGCAGCTGCCTCAAAAGCATCACAGGCCCAAGCTGCAGCACAACAGCAAGCTAGTGCCGCCCAACAACAGGCTAGCGCGGCTAAGCTTGAGGCGACTACCGAAGCAGCAAATGCTGCACATCAGGCACTCTTGAGTTTTTATAACCAACTACAAACCATTTACAGCTCCTATATAAATGGCATGTACTACTACAATGAGGGAATTGATGATTACAACGCTGCGGAATACTCGACAGCTATAGTGGCTTTCGGTCAAGCCAACGCGGTTTTCTCCAAGGCATACTCGGATGCCTATGCTTTGCCAAGTAATTTTACGAACCTTCCTGATGACTACGTACAGGCCGGTGAAGATATGGCCACCGCCGCGAGCGATATGGATACCGCGACAAAGGACATGATAGACAATTCCGATTCTTACTACACGGTCAGTGTTTCGCCATATACAACAGAAGCTTATACGAATTCTAGCTCCGCCAACTCTTGGCTTCAAACGACGAGCCCATAATGTATTGATGTATTGCAACAACTGCGGCTCGAAGATAGAACACGGGAGCAAATACTGCGACAATTGTGGGGTGCGAATTTCTTACTCAGGCCCCCTAAGCTCCGCAACAGGATTTTTAATCGGATACGGCCTCATCGTCAAAAGGTACCTAACAGGGCGCGTGTTGATTGTTGGGGGAGCAATTTTAATCGCTATTTTTGCCGGTTACAAACTGTGGAGTAGTTACGAACAGGCGCAAAGCCTCCTTGCATCTCAACAACAAACCCTTTTGACCGCGCAGGATGAGATTAAAAACTTAGCCGATAGCGCGAGCACTTCAGCAGCGATGGTTCGGCAAGAAGCAGCGGAAGCTAGTTCGTCAGAAGCGTTAGCAAAACAGGCACAAGCTGAGGTTGTGACTGCCGCGGGGGCAACAGCTGACGTATCACTTTCCTCAACCCTCCTAAAAGAAACCATGTCAAGGGTTGTGCAGGTAACCTGCGTAACCGACACTGAAATCTCGACAGGTAGCGGTGATGTTCAAGGGACGAATTCAGGTAGTTGGGTTGTCTATACGGACTTGCATGTCCTTGATCCTGCTTCGACGAATCAACGGTGCGAAATAGGACTACCGCAGCCACCGACATACACGGCAAGCGAAACATATCCGGTAACAATTACCGAAGTAGGTGACGATTATCCAGACGTAGATTTTGCAGAACTCACTCCCAACGACCCAACTGAGCAATTTCAGCCATACGCTCTCTCGGCCTGCACACCCAATCAAATCAACATTGGTGACGAAGTTACAGTATTTGGTTACCCGGCAGATGGTGGAAACTCCTTAACTGTTACAAATGGAATTGTAAGTGGAATAGTAAGTACTGCCTATGGATACATCTACAAGACTTCCGCGAACATCGACGAGGGAAATTCTGGTGGTCTTGCTCTCGACGACAATAGTAAATGTGGAATCGGAATGCCCACCTGGGCAGTCGAAGGGAAATTTGAAGGGCTCGGCTATATACAATCCTGGGACATGATTACAAACGCCGGGGATCTTTAAAGGGAGGGACCCGTGCTAGCATGCGGCGATGTTAGTTGATGAGATAACGGTACGGCTGGAGGCGGGGCATGGCGGCAGGGGCGCTGTGGCTTTTCAGAAGGTTCGCTTGATGCAGGGCCCGACGGGAGGGGATGGCGGGCGGGGTGCGAGCATTTATTTCGAAGGAGTTTCGGATATCGCCGCGCTCGGCGCCTTTTCGCATCGCAAGGTCATTCGCGCGGAAAGCGGGGGGAACGGCCGCGGGCAATTTATTGATGGAAGTGCGGGCGAGGACATGATATTGAAAGTGCCTGCCGGCACGACCGTGGTAAATCTCGCCTCTGGCTTCCGCAAAGAGATCGTGAAAGCGGGCGATAGGCTGCTCGCCGCGGGCGGAGGCAAGGGCGGGAGAGGGAATTACAAATTCCGCTCATCTACCAACACGACTCCAAAAGATTTTGAAGAGGGCACGCCCGGCGACGTCGCCGAATACCGGCTCGAATTGCGGCTCATCGCAGATGTCGGGCTTGTCGGGTTGCCCAATGCAGGCAAATCCAGCCTCTTGAATGAACTCACCGCCGCCAAAAGCCGTGTGGCGAATTACGCCTTCACGACGCTCGAGCCGCACCTCGGCGCCTACTACGAACTCATCATCGCCGACATTCCCGGCCTCATCGAAGGCGCTTCGTCCGGAAAAGGTCTCGGCGTGAAATTTCTCAAGCACGTGGAGCGCACGCGCACGTTGTTCCACCTCATTTCTGCAGAAAGCGATGACCCGGTTGTGGATTACAACATCGTGCGCAAGGAGCTGGAGAAGTACAGTCCGGAGCTCGTGCAAAAAAATGAGCACGTTTTTCTCACCAAATCCGACATGCTCACGCCGGAGGAGCTCAACGAAAAGCTCGCCGCGCTCAAGAAGGCCGGCATCGACGCGACGCCGCTCTCCATCCTCGAACCGGAGAGCCTTGAGCGCGCGAGGGCGCTTTTGAATGCGATAAAAGACGGCTCCTTGCGCTAAAAGCGCTGGCGTGGTAGGATAGTTCCATCAATTCAGGGTGATCCAGAGAAGTAGGGATCGACCTCCAACTCCACACTGCGCTGATCCGTCGAACAAAAACCGGCGGCTTATTACAATCCACCATTGCACTATGCAAGAAGGAACGATCGCCCGCCTCACCGATAAGGGATTCGGGTTCATCAAAATCGAAGGCCGTGAAAAAGACCTCTTTTTCCACTCCAACGAACTCGTCAACTGCAAATTTGACGAGCTTCGCGAAGGAGACAAAGTGACCTTCGAGATCGCGGAGAGTCCGAAAGGACCCAACGCGGTCAAGGTTAGCCGCGCCTAACCCAAAAACAAAAGGCGCCGCGTCAAACGCGGCGCTTTTTGTTTTGTTCGTATCAACTTGTACGGCTGGGCGAAAAATCCACGGCGACCTCGTTGAGGCCCTCGTGCAATTCCGAGCCGCCGACCTGAACGTTTCTGTGCGCGGCAGGAAAGAGGAGGATGACCGATGTTCCCCGGCCCATGGCGGAGCGGATGGTTATTTTTCCGCCCATGAGCTTCAAGAGTTCCGAAACGATGGTGAGTCCCAGCCCCGAACCTCCGCGCGAGCGCGTCCTCGATTGTTCGGCGCGATAAAAAGGCTCGAAGATGCGAAAAAGATCCCTGCGCGCGATGCCGAGGCCCGAATCTTGCACGATAAATTCCACCTGATTTCCCGGAGCCGGAGCGATCGTAAGGATTATCTGACCGCCCTGCGGTGTGTACTGGATGGCGTTGCGCAGCAGGTTGCCCACGATCTGCTCGAGCGCGGTCATGTTGCCCCACACGACGGTATGCGGGCTTTTGCGCACCGTGACCTGATGGTTGCTGCGTTTCGCGAGCGCCGAGAAGCGTTCGACCATGTGCGAGGCAAGCTCGGAGAGGTCGATGGCGGAGAATTCCATACGCTCCGGCCTCACCAGGGCCGAGAGCGAGAGAAGGTTGTTGATGATCTGCGAAATGCGATCGAGTTCCTCGACGTTACTCCGGAGCATCTGCTTTATCTCCGCGGACGCGCTTTCCTCGAAAAGAGCCACCTCCGTGTTGGTCTTGATGACCGAGAGCGGCGTGCGCAGTTCGTGCGCGATGTTGCCGATGAATTGCTTCTGCGCCGCGAGCGCGTTCCTGGCGGGGGAGAGCGTGATGCGCGCGATGATGTAGCCGAACACGACCGTGGTGCCCACGATAATGGCGACGATGGTGAGCAGGTTCTGCTCACGGATGTTCTGTATCTCCGTCGCAATGGTGAGCCCCAGTTGCTGCGGCGTTTGTGTTGAGAAGTTGGCCGCGATGCCGTTGAGTATCGCGCTGGAGATCTCACGGTACACGATACTGAAACCGGTCCCGATGACCGCGAGCAGGATGATGGAGAACGCTCCTTGGAGAAGGATGATGTTCGTCTCTGTCTGGAAGAACGGGTCCTGTTGGTATTTATTCAGCAAGCCGGTAGCCGATGCCGCGGACCGTTTCCAGTACCCCTTCACCGTCTCCCTCCAATTTTCGTCGAAGATTTTTGACATGTACGTCTACCACATTACTAAATCCCGCATAGTTGAAGTCCCATAGGTGGCTCAAGAGGTCCTCGCGGTTCACCACCTGGTTGGGGTGCCGCATGAAGTACTCCAAGAGCCCGAATTCTTTTAACGTGAGCGGAATGTCCTTGCCCGCGCGCGCGACCTTTCGCTCTCCGGGATCGAGCTCAATGTCACCGACCTTGAGCACTTCGGGCAACTTTTCGTTTGGCCGGCGCATGAGCGCCTTGAGCCTCGCGGAAAGTTCGGCGAACGAGAACGGCTTCACAAGGTAATCGTCGGCACCCGCGAGGAGCAATTGCACCTTGGTGTCCGTCTCCGCACGCGCAGTGAGTATCAAGACCGGCACCGTGATGTTGGACGCGCGTATTTCCTTGCAGATCTCGTACCCGTCCATCGAGGGGAGCATGAGGTCGAGAATGACCGCGTCGTAATCGGTGCGGTGCAGCTGGATGCGCGTGAGCGCCTTCTTGCCGTCCGCGACGGTGTCTACCGTATAGCCCTCGTGAGCAAGCCCTTTCACGAGCGCCTGCGCGAGTTTTTGTTCATCTTCTACCAAAAGTATTTTCATGGTTGTGTGCTTACACTGCTAACTCTAGGCACATTATAGCCATGGTGTAAATGAAGATTTCATGAGGCCCGTGGTTGAGCCATAAAATAGCGCTCGGCGGGTGCCCCCTGGGTACCCTGTTTTTCCGGCATTCCCGATTTTTTCTGCTGAAAAAATCGGCTCGTCCTCGGCCAGCCTGCGGGGTGCCTCCAAAACAAGGTACCCAGGGGGCACCCGACTCGCTACTTCGCTGAGTCTTTTTTGAGTTGCTTGAACGCTTCCTCGACGGTGGTCATGAACTGCGCAGGGAAGATGATGGTCGAATTCTTTTCGGTCGAGATCTCCGCCATGGTCTGCAGCGTGCGCAATTGGAGTGCGACGGGGTGTTGTGAGATGACGTCGGCGGCTTCGCCGAGCTTGGTCGCGGCCTGATATTCTCCTTCGGCGGCGACTATTTTCGCGCGGCGTTCGCGTTCTGCTTCGGCCTCCTTCGCCATCGCGCGCTGCATGTTGTCGGGGAGCGTGATGTCTTTTATCTCGACCGCGGTAACCTGCGTGCCCCACGGCTCCGTGTGCGAGTCGATAACGTCTTTTATCTGCTCATTTATCTTGGCGGTCTCCGCGAGCAATTGGTCGAGCGAGAAGCGGCCGACGACATTGCGCACGGTCGTCTGCGCTATCTGGTTGATGGCGTCGTGCACGTTCTCGATGGCGATAACGGATTTTTCCGGGTCCATGATGTGATAGTAGGCGACCGCCGCGATGTCTATCGAAACGTTGTCCTTCGTGATTATCTTTTGCGAAGGGATCTGCATCGTGATGGTTCGCAGCGACACGCGCACCATTGATTGGAACGGAACGAATACAAGGGTGAGACCCGGCTGCTTCACGCCGCCGAATTTGCCGAGCGTGAAGATAACACCGCGCTCGTATTGCCGGAGCACGCGAATAGAGATGAGGAGATACAGAACGACGATGACGAGGACCGTCCAAAAGATGCTCATGCCCCAATAGTGTACTCACAGGAGGATGTTGTCCAGCGGGGCTCTTTCGTTGGTATCATGCGAGATATGAGGAAGCGCTATTTTGGCGTTGCGGTGTTCGTCGTAGTCGTCGCTCTTGCGGGTGTGGGCGTGTATTTGTGGCACGGAAAAAACTCTGCAGGCACTGCCGCCGCGGTGCAATTCAAAACCCCGCAGGAGGAAAGCAACAAGTACGTGCGCTTCGATATGGAAGCTTTCGACGACATCAAGGCGCAGTATTGGCAGACGGCGAGCGAGGCGGACCTTGCGTCGCTTTTCCAACTGTCGCTCGCGAAGGCGGCGAACGTTCCGAACGAGTCACTTGCGACATCCACTCGCGCGGCGGTGGCGCAGATGCTCTCGCAAGCCTTTTCGGGCCTTTCGACGACATCGCAAGAGCAACTCGCGCTGCAAACGGTGCAAGTCGCGCTCTACAACCTTGCGCCGAACGGACGCGATCAACTTCTTACAAGTCAGGCGCGGACCGACCTGCAGAACACCGTTGATAACGTGAACCCCGCCGAGGATCTCTATGGAGAGTTGGGACTGCCAAGCGGGGCAAGTTCGGCGCAGGTGGAACAGGCATACGCGCAAAAAAGTGCGACGCTCGCCGCGACGACTTCGGAGGCGGGGAAGCAGGAACTCGCGAAAGTGGAGCAGGCGCATGCGACGCTCTCGAATCCCACCAACAAGGCCATCTACGACCGAACGGGCGCCCAGCCGACCGTCTTCTCTCGCGCGCTGAACGCGCATACGCTCTACGTCGATATAAGCTCCGTGGCGCCGACAACGATACAGGAATTCGCGGCAGCGATCGATGCGGCTTCGACGACGCCCGCGCTCACGAACCTCGTCATCGACCTGCGCGGCAACATCGGCGGCGACCTTTCCTTCGCGCAGGAATTCCTCGCGCTTTTCTTCGGACCCAACCAATATGCGTTCGATCTCTTCCACCAGGGCGATCTGCAAGTGCAGCGCACGGGGGGCGCCGACAAGTCGTCGACACTCGCGCAGTTCAAGGAGATCGCGGTCTTGACCGACGCAATGACGCAATCGACCGCCGAGCTCGCCGCCTCCGCGCTCAAGCACGACCGTCTTGCATTCGTCGTCGGCTCGACGACACGCGGGTGGGGAAGCGTCGAGGCCGTCATTCCGCTGCAAACGTCCATTGATCCAAACGAAACCTACGCGCTCGAGCTCGTCGAATATTTGACGGTGCGCTACGACGGATTGCCCATCGAAGGCAACGGGGTCGCGCCGGACGTGGACACGAGCAAGCCTGATTGGACATCGTCGCTTTCGAATTATTTCACCTCGCCCTCGATGATCTCCGCGCTCGAAGACGAAGCACAGAAAGCACCGCTGCACTAGCATTTGGCTCGTGGTATGCTTCGGCGCATGAAAGATGGCAAGAAGGTCGGCTTCACCGCGGGAGCGTTCGATCTGTGCCATGCGGGACACATGCTCATGTTCGAGGAGGCGAAAACGGTGTGCGACCATCTCATCGTCGGCTTGCACAGCGACCCCTCCATCGACCGACCCGGCACCAAGAACAAACCCATCATGTCGGTGGAAGAGCGGATGATCATTCTCAAAGGCGTGCGCTGGATAGATGAGATCGTCGTGTACGACACCGAAGCGGACCTCTTGAACATCCTCACCGAGAACAAGCTCGGCATCGACGTCCGCATCCTCGGCGTTGAGTACAAAGACAAGCAATACACCGGCAGGGGGCTACCTCTCGATGTCTACTACAACACTCGTGGACACAATTACTCCACGACAGAGCTGCGCAAACGCGTGTACGAAGCGGAGAAAGCCAAGTTGGAAAGATAGGCGACATTCACTCATCCCGAGTGAATGCCCAACCGCCTACAACGCCTGCGCGCTGAAGTTCTTGAACTGCACGTCCATGAAATCGGTGCGGATGCCGATATAGTGCGCGCCGGTGATGGGAGGCGTGCCGCCGACATTGGTGCCGCCCGCATCGGTCGTTTGCAAAAGTTGCTGCCACGCGCCGCCCGGAAGCTGCATCCACAAGGTTATCGTCACCGAACCATTCGCATTGGTCACGACCTGGTCTTTGATACCGATCCACTCACCATCCGGCAAGAGATCCTCGCTCTGCGTACTCGTCGCCGCGTTGATAGCGTACGTGCCGGGGAATATCTGCTTCTGTGCCATCGTGTAGTAAATCCCGTTTATCTTTTTCTTGATGACCGCCGTGCCGTCGACGCGCAACCCCGCGTAGTAAAGCGTCTGTCCGTCGCCGGTGTATCGGTTGAACAACAGGAGGCCGTTGGATTGATTGCGATTCGGAGAAGAACTGAAGTTGTCTTTGACGATATAGAACTGCGCCGACTCCACGTAATTGTTCCACGTGCTCCGCGAGACGAGGCGGAACAAATTCTGCGGGTGTGCGCCGCCATCGGTGTCCAGCGGATTGGTGAGCGCGTAGGCGAGGCGCCACTTGTTGAGGAGGGAAGCGGTGCCCTGCATCGTTTCGCCGAGTCCACTCTGCAGAACGAGCTCTCCGCCGGAGTTGAGCCACCAATACGGAGAAGTCGAATCGTTCATAGAGCCTGCTTCGTTCAGGGTTCCTGGAGAATTAAAGACGTATCTGAAGGTAGAACCCACGACCGCCGCCGCTCCCGCGAGTTGCGATCCATTCTCGCTCTGCGGGGGTGGCACGTGCGGAAAAGAGCGCGTGATCGCAGCAGTCGCCAAGACGGCGATCATGCCTGCTACTAGTAACAGAATTTTGTTCGCATCACGTTGCATAAAAGACGGGTTCGATATCGCGTGTACATGCATGCGTCTCGTTCTACACGAAGCGTTGCACGATGTCGATAGAAAAATGAACAATATTTTTTCTCAACAACGAACTTCATTGAATGTCGCTTCATTAATTAATTGTTGGGACTGCCACTTGCCCGGTGCGACAACCTGAATTTCCGCAACAGGTCGGTCAATAAATTCGATGTCGAGGTTGCCCCATCTGTAGAGGTGGTGGTCGCGGGTGGAGCGGGGCGTGCGGGAGCGATTATCGCCGGCGTTGGGGTGGTAGGAGCAGACGTTGGCACGGAGGGCTGTATCGCGGGAGCTTGAACGGTAGAGACCGAGGTCGCGACGCTTGCAACGGGCGCTTGTTGCGATACGGAGACACTTTTCACCACAGAAGCGGCAACATCAAGATTTTTATCCCATACCTCGACTCCGATGCCGCCCTTGGAGGGAATGGAAGCCGAAGTTGCCGAAAGCACGGCGACATCGTTCTCGTAACAGGTGACGGTGTCACCAACCACCCCGATCCCGACGTGGACCGTCGCGCCCGGGCCCGAGAACTCCTGATCGGTCGAAGCCAGATTGGTTTGTGCCTCGCCGGTGTGTCGTTCTATCTCAACGTAGGTTGAGGAGAACGCGCAGGCGACATACGTTTCATCTTCGGCGTTGCGTGCGAAAAGCGAAATGTCGGAACCTCGCCGCCAGTCGACCACGGCGGAGAAATAGTAATTACCCCACCAACCGGAGCCATTGAGGAAACTATCCGCACCGGAAGTCGTCGGGTCCGCAGAGAGCACAAGGCCGGATGACGTGGAGGTCGCGTTGCCCCACGCCTGCACCCACTCCTGTCCGAACGAGCTGCTCCGGTATGGGAGAGGTTTCGCCGCGCCCGCGTTGAGGACGTCGATGAGCTCTTGCCCGGTCCAATCGAGTCCGGGTTCGAAGCGTTTTTCCATATATGGCCTCGTGCCTGGGCCGTTGTTGGTTAGAGGGTAATTGAACGTGTCGCCGTTCTGGGGCCACGTTTGGTAGAAGGTGTACGTGTATATCTGCGGCATGACGGTATCGAGTATCGCCTGCGAGCCGGGGAAGTTTACCGAATCCTCGCCGTAATCATTGAATGGATAGGCGAAGGCGATGACATTGATGCCAAAGTCCTGTTCCAGTGTCTGCACGGAATTTTTCATGTCGCCTTGTACGCGCGCGGTGAATTGTGCGTTGGTCTCGAACGCGTTCGTTTGCGGGTCCCAGAATTTGTTGGAAAGAAAGTGCCCTTGCGTCGTCGTCGCGGCTTGTGAGAGGTTAGTCGTCGACTGGACCGCGTAGAGCGCGTGGTCGAGATCGCCGTGCGATTCCATTTCCCAGCGTCCGGACGCCACCATGTTGGCGAGCTCGGTCTTATTGAGGTAGAAGTTCGAGTCCTTTCCGTCCGCGGGCATCGAGAAGCCGGTGATGACGAACATGATCGCGTGGAAGCCCATCTCCTGCAGGACCGGATCAGCTTCGTAGTACGTATCCTTTCGACCGTCGTCGAAGGTGAGCAGGAACGATTTATCGGGAAGTTGTATCTCGCCCTTCTCCCATTCGTCGTATTGCTCCATCGTGATGGTTTGCCAGCCGTTCTCTTTGAGCGCGCGCAGCTGGTCGACGAAGACCGAAAGCTGCATATTGGCACTCGAGCCCCCCTCGCCGTGGTAGAGAAGTACGGGAATGGATCTTGCGTCACCCTGGGGAACCGCCCCTGCAACCGCGACACGATATCCCGGCAGTTCGTATTCGAGCCAGTATATGAACTGCGATTCCGCTCGCGTTATCTCGTAGCTCGTCTGCGGCAAGATGCTCCATACGTCGTTCGCGAGCGTGAATACCACGATCAACCCAGCGATGGCGACGATCATGACGAAGATCATGAATAATTTTTCGCGCGAGATATCGATGAACATAAGATTATCGGGTTCCCCAGCGCGTGTCCGCGATGGTGACGAGCGCCCACGGGAGCTGCCACATGAGGATCACGCTGTAGAACCAGAAGGTGACGACGGCAAAGAACCAGGGACGTTTGCCCACGTGAAGGCGGTAGTAGATGCCGTGGAGCATAAGCATGAGGAACAAGCCAGAGAGATACACCCACGGCAACAGACGATAGAAGATCGGGTTCCAGATGAGCGCGTGGACGAACACGATAGGCGCCGCGAACGCGAGGAAGACGTAGCCGTAGAAAAACGCGGCAAAGAAAGGGTTCTTTTTCCAAATGAAGGTCGACGCGATAAAGGTTTCGCGTATCCAGGATTTCTTCCAGCGTTGCTGCTGCTTCATGTACTTGCGGAATGTGTTGGGAACGACGGTGTAGGCTCTTGCTTCGTACGAATACGCGGCCTGATGTTCTCGTATCATGAAATTAGTGAGCGAACGGTCGTCGCCGAAGGTGCATTCGGCACCGAAAAAGGTCTGGTGCAACCATTCGTCGACGAATTCGAGAAGGTAGCTGCGACGGTAGGCGCTGCAGCAACCGGGGCAGCAGGTCACGTTGCCGAAGACCGATTCAGCCGCTTTGTAGACTTTGAAGGCGATGTAGTAGCGAAGTGCCTGCATACGCGTGAGCGTGTTCTCGTCGCGGTTGTATACGTCGGTGTGTCCGGAGACCGCGCCGACCTCGGGAATGGAAAAGTATTTCACGAGATGGCGAACCGAAGATTTCTCGACGAAACTGTCGGAATCGACGAATATGACGATGTCGTTGGTCGCGCGCTTTATGCCTTCGGCCATGCCGTAGCGTTTGCCGCGGTTGACCTCGAAATTCACGATCTCAACGCGATGCGCGTACGGGGCGATGTCACGGGCCGCACGTTCCATTTCCGCAAGCGTCCGATCGGTCGAGCCGTCGTTGATGGCGATGACTTCTATTTTCTCGGGCGGATATTCAACCTCGGCGAAACGCTCGAGAGTTTTGTAAATATTATCCTCTTCGTTCTTCGCCGGCACGACGAAGGTGACAGTGGGCTCGAAGGAAAGATCTGCGGGCACCGGTTTGTGGAGATAGGCGAGCAGAAAGCGCGAAAATATGTACAGCGTGATACTCACGGAGTAAATGGCGAAGAACACGTTTTCGTTGAGGTAGGAACCTGTCGTTATCTTGATGAGAAGAATGACGTAGACGACGAGAAAAAACAGGAACCATAGACCGACCTGATCAAAAATGCTTCTTTTCATACGTTAAGAGCGGCCGATGCCGCGGTAGAGGATGGCACTTTTCTCGAAGAGTTTTTTATCGAGGCAGTTGCGCCCGTCGATGACGATCGATATACCGAATTCTTCGAACTGCCTCGGTGTGAGGTGGCAGAACATAGTGTGGTCCGTCGCGATAACGACGGCTTGCGCGCCTCGCAAGGCTTCTTCGAGGCTCCGGCCGGCGCCTCCGACGTACGGATCGAACACTGCGACCGTGGCGCCCGCTTGTTCGAGTTTCTCGCGTATGACGAGCGCCGGACTTTCGCGCACGTCGGGAATGTCTTTTTTGTATGAGAGCCCCAATAGCGCCACGCGCGCGCCGGAAAATTTCAGTTTTCGTTGTCGGAACGCGCTCGCGAGACGATCCACGACGTAGCGTGGCATGCGCTCGTTGATGCGCCGCGCCGTGAGAAGGAATTCGTGCTCGAAACCGTTGTCGCGCCCGTAGCGGATGAGGTAGTACGGATCGACAGGGATGCAGTGGCCGCCCACGCCTGCGCCGGGATAGTGCGGCATGAAGCCGAAGGGTTTGGTGGAAGCGCCTTTGATGACGTTGACGATGTCGATGCCGGCTTTGTCGAAGGCCATCGCGAGCTCGTTGACGAACGCGATGTTGATGTCGCGGAACGAATTCTCGACCATCTTCACCGCCTCGGCTTCCTTGATGGAACCCATTGGCAGCAGTTTTGCGTCGATGAACGAACTGTAGATGGAGAGCGCTTTCGAAAGACTTTCGGCGTTCAGCCCGCCGATGACGCGCGGGATGTGTTCGGCGTCCCACCTTTCGTCGCCGGGGTTCACGCGTTCGGGGCAGTGCGCGAAAAGGAACTCCTCGCGCGAGAGGCCGGACGCCTCCTCGAGGAGAGGCAAGACGACTTCTTCGCACACGCCCGGATTCACGGTGGATTCGACGACGACAAGGCCGCCCTCGGTAAGATGCCTGCCGGCGATCCTCGCGGCTCCTTCGAGAGGCTCCAGGTCGGGCTGTCTGTCGTGTCGGACCGGTGTTGGCACGCAGATGATAAAGACGTCAGCGCCGTCTAGAGTCGATTCGTCTGAACTCACGGAAAGATTTTGTGTGTCGCGAAAAGCGTCCGCAGCAGTTTGATCGAGGAAGTTCGCCTCGCGTTTTTCAAGTTGTGCGACCTTCACCTCGTCGATGTCGAACCCGATCACCTCGAAGCCTTTCGAGGCGGCGAGGATAGAAAGGGGAAGTCCCACATATCCAAGTCCCAAGACCGCGAGCTTCGCATCTCGTCTTTTCGGTTCCACGAAAAACCTGCGTCTCGGACGAATACCGTCCATGGACCTGCGCTCTCGGCGCATCGCCTCCAGTTGTTCCGGTGACATAGTTTTTGAGACGGTCGCGACGGCGAATGATTACTTCACTCACCCTTCATATTCGGCGTGTGATACATGCAGGGACGGACGGGAAGAAAGGAAGAGACAGCCCGACACGTCCGTAGTGGTATGAGAAACGGTATCGTATTCGTGCTTGCGGTCGTGCTCATCCTCGGCGGGTATGTTTGGTACGATCTCCACGCCAAGGAAAGCGGGCTCATCCATGCCCCGAACGCAGCGGATGGCTTTGACATCGCCCCCATCAGTCCCTTTTTGAAAGCATGGAAATTTGTCGTAAACGCGGTTGTCCCGCCTGAAAAACCGATACGTAACCTCGTGTTCGACTGCGACCAGCAGAAAAGTTTCCGAGTGATCTTTTACGCGGGGACCGTCCATCTGCACTTGAGCGACGGTCGAGACTTGATCTTGCCTACTGTCGCGTCCACCTCTAAGGCGGAGTATGTTGCATCCAACGGCACGATCACGTTCACGGAAAACAACGGAGAGGGATCCGTCGAGGAAGGCCCGGACCATACACAAACCTACAAGAACTGCTTTCCGCTGACGAGCAACTACTCGTGAGTTCCGTCGGTAACTTTCCGACAGGAGATCTAAAACGCCGGGCCGCCCCCGCGCTTGGCGCTAGAGACGGCCCGGCTCGCATGTTCAGTTTTCGTAGGGCGGTCGAAGACAGTTTTCTCTCCACAGATCTCTTTGACGCCGCTTTGCGCACGACGCAGTTATGCTGCTAATCCCGAGCACCATCGCCTGCCTCCCAGTGGGGGCAGGCGGCATGTGCTCATCAAGGTGCTCACTACGGGCGATTGTAAGGACGGAGGGTGAAGAGGGGGTGAATGTTTGACATACACTATAAATACAATGTATAATGCGTACGGCTAACAACAGGAGAGAACGCAATGATTCTTACAAGAGGACTGGTGGAGGCACCTGTCTTGGACGAACTGTTCAAGCTCACCTCGCGTCCTCGTCCTGAGGATGCGTTGCACGCTTTGAAAGAGCCGAACGTTCAGGACGCGGCAATCGCGGTCGCCGAGCGTATGCGGCACCTCGCGATGAAAGAAGATAAAGAGAGGAGCATTCAACGAAGGTCGCTGATCAATTATCGCCAATTCTACGTGGGCGGCGTCGGAATTGGTCTTGTGCTCGGCGGAGAGAAGTCATCGCCATACGAATGGTGGGTCTTCGCTGCGGTGAACTCCAAGCCGTCCAAGAAGGCGACAAAATTCTGCGCAGAAATGCGCATTATGCGCGCCGCTCGAGAGACGCGATGCGGATGCATCGGCGGGCTGGTAGTGATCGGCGAGAATCAACCGGATGGGAAAAGCGGGTTACTGCGGAAAACGCTCGATCCCTGCGGAGACTGTCGCGCATGCATGCGACACCCCGACAATCGAGCCAGGTTCCGGCGCAACACGCTAATCTTGACGGCGAAGCCGCTCAGTCAAGTTCGATATTGTGAACCACTGTACAAAATGATGGCTGCCCATGAAGAGGGTTGGCCATGACGGCGAAGCTAGCTGCTTCGCCGTTCGCTTTTTACACCCAGAGCGCGAGGATGACGCCCATGACGAGGAGCAGCACGAGGTGGTAGCCTGCCGTGATGAACCACCAGTTCCAGGACTTTCCTTCCCAGAGAACGCCGCCGACAGTCGCCGGAGCGACGAATCCGATCCAGCTTGCGAACGCGACCGCGAGCCCCGCAGATACGCCGGTCATGCCGAGGTAGGCTTCCGCAAAGATGATGGCGTGCGCGAGCACGAACGCCATGAGCAGCGCGCCGATGAACATCACGACATAGCTCATCGCCATTCCTTTTCGCATCATCTCCTGCATGCGGGCGTCCGACATGCCTAAAGATGCGACCCACTGACTGCGGAACAGGGGACCGAACCATAGCCACCCGATGAACATGGCCGCTACAGCCGACACTAACACCGCCCAAAAGTTGACAGGTATCATACTTTTGATTCGTTATATGTAATACACATAGTGTAGCACGCACCCCTAGGCAACTTCATGAGAGGTGGGATACTTGCGGTACGAGGGTCGAATTTACCCGCCTTATCTCCAAAAAAGCATGAAAACATTGCACATGGTCACCTGGATTTTGCTCGTGATCGGAGGCCTTAACTGGCTTTTGGTCGGCCTTGGCGGCTTTTTCGGCGGCAACTGGAATGTCGTCAACCTGCTCCTCGGCTCGTGGCCCCAGGTGGAATGGCTCGTGTACATACTGGTCGGCCTTTCGGCCGTCTACGAGATCGTCACGCACAAGGGCACCCACATGTCTGGAAGTTCGGCTTCGATGATGTAATTTTCAGCACGGATATACCAACAGAACCGCCGGCCCATAAGCCGGCGGTTCTGTTTTCATGGAGAAATAATCTTGGGTCTCGTATCGTACCAAGACATATGAACGCCATTTCGATCATACGGCCTCTCGTAGTCGCCCTGTTGACGGCAGGTGTCACGCTACCCGCAGGTGTGCCACCGGCGGTGCAACCGTTCCAACCTGCTCCCGCGAACCTTTCCATACCCATGCACAACGCGAACAGCTCGAGTGCGCTCAACTGGGCCGGGTACGTCGCGACAGGCGGGACGTACACCTCGGTTTCCGGTTCTTGGAACGTTCCCACCATCGCGGACGGCGCCGCCAACGTTGCCGACGCCACCTGGGTCGGGATCGGCGGTGTCACCTCGACCGACCTCATCCAGGCGGGGACGGAAGCCATTCCTGATTCGCGCGGCAACCTCGTCTATCAGGCGTGGCTCGAAACGCTGCCGCAAGATTCCCGTGTTGTTCCGCTCTCGATATCGCCGGGCGATACCGTTTCAGTCTCGATCACCGAAGCTTCTCCCGGCACGTGGGACGTGTCTTTCTATGATTCGACAACGGGGAAGAATTACGAGACGAACGTGCGATACGATTCCTCGCTTTCATCCGCCGACTGGGTGGAAGAGATGCCGGTCGAGATCGGCGGCACGGTCGGGCTCGACGATTTCGGAACGGTCAACTTCACAAGCGGCTACGCCATCAAGAACGGCCAGGCAGTGACCATTTCGGGGGCAGGCGCACGGGCGCTCACGATGGATAACTCGTCCGGAGAAGCCGTTGCGACGCCCTCCGCACTCGGTGCGGGCGGCGCAAGCTTCAGTATTTCGCGCACGAACGCGCTCTCGAGCCCGCTCGTGCTTTCAAGGAACGGGCTACCCTTTGTCGCGGCCGCTTCAAGTCCCTATGCATACGCGCCATCCGGCGGCTATACCGTGCGCGCCCATCGCGGAAGAGGAGGATATCGCGTCACATTCCGCTTTTAGCAGCATCGTTTCCCGGACTCGGATTTGTTTGGCGTAACATGCGCGCCACTTCGTTGAAGATGGATCCCGGGTCTTGCACGGCAGCTGCCGCGGCAGCGCGGTCGAAGGGACCGCGAACGAACTTGCGGGTGTCGAGCACCCCTTCTTCGGGATCTAGGTTCTGCATGCCGATCTCGTCGCCGTAGTAAATGTCCGGAGCGCCGGGCATCGAGAAAAGCAGCGAAAAAGCCTCCCGTATGCCATCGCGTTTTCCGCTGAAGACCGTCGCAACACGCACCGACGTGAGCCCCGCTTTTTTCATGACATAACGCCTGTCAGGATCGAGAAAATCCATCAGGATACGGCGTTCCTCCGGATCCATAGCGGTATCAAAGGATATCTCGTCGTGGTTGCGCAGGAACGTGATCCACTGGCAGTTCTCCGGGATGTCGCGGGATTCTTCCGCGCATGCGTCGAGCCTCCCTCTGTCGCTGGTTGCGAGTGCGAGCCATGTTTCGGCCGCCAAGACGAAGTTGTACGCCATGTGGCACTCATCGCCCGCGCCGAAGTACGCTTTCGTGAGCGGCAGCGTGTTGTGCGCCTCGGCAACCAGGATAACCTCCGGATGGTTCACTTCGATGTGCGCGCGGATGCGTTTGAGAATGGCGTGGGTCTCCGGCAAGCCCCTGCAGTCGGTACCGTCGCGCTTCACGAGGTGGGGAACGGCATCGAGCCTGAAACCGTCAACGCCGAGTTCTATCCAGAAATCCATCGCGCCTACGATCTCGGCAAAGACATCCGGGTTGTCCCAATTGAGATCCGCTTGTTCCGGGTAAAAGGTGGCGAAGTAGTGATCGTCGGTCGGCGGGTTGTAAATCCAATTCGAAGCTTTCATGTCGGGGAACGCATTGGGCGCCTCGAGGAATTTGTCCGGTTTCTCGCTCCAGAGATAAAAGTCGCGCTTCGGGTTGTCTCTGGAGAGGCGGGCCTCGGCGAACCACGGATGCTGAGTCGACGTGTGGTTCAACGGCCAATCGATGAGTATACGCAACCCTCGTTCGTGCGCCCTGGATACAAGCGCGGCAAAGTCTTCCACCGACCCGAGTTCCGGGCGCACGCCACGGTAGTCCGTCACGTCGTAGCCCCCGTCGATCATGGGAGAAGGGTAGTGAGGCAGGAGGTGCAGGGTATTGACCCCGAGCGCCTCGAAGTAGCCGAGGCCGTCGGCAAGCGCGCCTATCGTCCCCGCGAATTTGTCGATATAGAGCTCGTATATTTTTGCGCGTTTCCACCAGTATTTTTCGGAGTCCATAGTTCGTTGACGTATGACACCTCTTGTTATATCCCGAAATTCGCCGAAGCCCAATGGAAAAGTAGCTCTGACAGACCGTTTTTCGTTATCCACGCGTTTTCCCCAACCGGGATGCGACAAGTTCGTTCTCGTTAGTATAGTTCCGAATATGGGTAAAGATTGTTCTTTTTATAGTAATTTTATAAGAAATTAGTCTTAACTATGTCAGAATTAAAACAATTCCTCGAGTTACCGTACGAAAAGCTCGAGGAGATGAACCTCAAGGCCAAGGAGCGCGCAACGAGCGCCTCGCCTGCGGCGCTCGAGAAAGAATACGTCGGATGGCTGAAACGTGAAAAGAAGGTGAAGGCCGTGACCATCTGTTTTTCCGATATCGAGGGTCGGCTGCACATGCTCGACTACGACAAGAAATTCCTTCTCGATTCGCTCGAGAATCTCACGTTCGACGGGTCATCCATCAGAGGCTTCACGCCGCAACACGAGAGCGACCTGCGGCTCGAGATAGATTTCTCGTCTATCCGCTGGATGCCCTCGGACGTATTCGGCCCTGGAAAGGTCCTTTTTTTCGCCTCGGTACTGAACCGAGACCGCACGCCCTACAACGCCGATTTCCGGGGTCGCCTAAAGGCGCATGTCGCGGAACTCAAGAAAAAAGAGGGTATTACGGCCTTCGCTGCTCCCGAAATAGAGGGCTTTGTCGTCGCCGGCGAGAACGCTGAACAGAACTATGCCCAGAACGGTGGCATGAAGCTGGTCTCGACCGGCGGCTACTACCATTCGCTCCCGATGGATCCGCTGCGCGTCTTCATCGATCGCGCCGCCGAGGCGCAGCGGGCGATGGGATTCAAGAACGAGAAAGACCACCCTGAGGTGGGGCCTTCGCAATTCGAGATGAATTTCTCGTACGCCGACGTCGTCCGCGCCGCCGACAACGTACAGCTCTACAAGCTCATCTGTCGTCAGGTCGCGCGCAACATGGGGCTCACGGCCACGTTCCTGCCCAAGCCGTTCACCGGCATCAACGGCTCCGGCATGCACACCAACTTCTCGCTCTCAAAGAACGGCAAGAACATCTTCCACGAAAAAGGGGGAAAGGAGGGACTCTCGAAAATCGCGTGGGATTTCATCCTGCGTCTCCTCAATCATGCGCCGGAGATCTGCCTCATTCTCAACTCGTCGGTCAATAGCTACCGCCGCCTCGACCCGCATTTCGAGGCACCCAACCAGATAAAAGTCTCCGCGGTCGACCGCGGTTCCATGATCCGCATTCCGCTCGGCAACGAAAAGACCGCGCGCATCGAGCTTCGCTCGGTCGCGCCGGATGCCAACCCCTACCTCGTCCTTTTCACGATGCTCCGCGTCGGGCTAAGCGGCACGAAGCTCGAAAAGGATGAGTCGAAGCGCGACCGGCTGCGCTTTCTGCCGGACAATATCAACGACGCCATAGCGCTCATGAAATCGAGCAAGTTCATGGCCGCGGCGCTCGGAGAGGAAAGCAAGGATAAGTTCATCCAGTATAAGCAGGCCGCGGCGGACCGGTCGCCGAAGGCCTTGGGCTCGATTATCAAGAACTCGGAGGTGGTCTACCACCACGAGGTTACCAATCAGTTCCTTTGGAACAACTTCTAATCGTATGACAAAAAGCATGTTATGGACGTGGGCGATCCTGATACTCGCGGTCGGGGCCGTCATCGGGTATTGCGCCATCTACTTCGGCGGCGCGTCCGCCGGTGCCTACGACGCCTCCGCGATCAACAGCGGCGACGTCGCGTGGATGCTCGCATCCTCGGCGCTCGTCATGATCATGACGCCTGCGGTCGGATTTTTCTACGGCGGCATGGTCTCGTCGAAGAACGTCGTGTCGGTCCTGAAGCAGTCGATGCTCATTCTCTCGCTGGTGTCCATCCAGTGGGTGGTGATCGGCTACTCGCTCGCGTTCGGTCCGGACGCGGGGGGCGGCATCATCGGCACCCTCGCACACTTCGGACTGCGCGGCGTGGGCTACGCGCCCGATCCGGCGTATGCCGCGACCATTCCCGCATTGGTGTACATGATCTTCCAGGCCATGTTCGCCATCGTGACGCCCGCGCTCATCATCGGGGCGTTCGTCGGCCGCATCCGCTTCAAAACACTCGTCGTGTTCACGCTTCTGTGGGCGACCCTGGTCTATGACCCGATCGCGCACTGGGTGTGGTCGCCCAACGGCTGGCTGCACGCGCTCGGCGCCCTGGACTTCGCGGGAGGGACCGTCGTTCACATGAGCGCCGGATTCTCCGCACTCGCCGCGGCGATGTTGGTCGGCAAGCGGCTCGACTCGCAAACGCCGGGCAACGCCAACGTTCCGTTCGTCATCCTCGGCGCAGCGCTCCTGTGGTTCGGCTGGTTCGGGTTCAACGCGGGTTCGGCGCTCACTGCCGGCGCCCTCGCCGCCTCGGCCTTCGTCGTGACCAATACGGCGACGGCTGCGGCAGCACTGACGTGGGTCGCGCTCTCTTGGGCGGAACACCGACGGCCCTCGGCGATGGCTGCGGCCATTGGCGCGGTTTGCGGGCTCGTGGCCATCACGCCGGCATCCGGCTTCGTCGGCCCGATCGCTTCCATCGCGATAGGCATCATCGCGGGCGTCATTACCTACCTGGCGGTGCACCTTCGTTCGAGCCGCATTCCGGTGGACGACACCCTCGACGTGTGGGCTGGCCACGGCATCGGCGGCCTCACCGGGGCCCTTCTGACTGGTGTCTTTGCCGAGGTTGCCGTCAACTCTGCCGGAGCCAACGGGCTTCTCTTCGGCAACCCGCATCAGCTCTGGATACAGCTGATCGCCGTCCTGGCTTCGGGCATCTATTCGTTCGTTGCGACGTGGATAATCCTCAAGGTACTCGTTCTCTTCAGGATGCCGCTTCGCGTGAGCGACAAGGATGAGGAAATAGGCCTCGATATCGCCGTCCACGGCGAGCCCGGATACCGTTTTTAGGTTTTGCACAGGCCAAGGGAGCGCCTCTGGCGCTCCCTTGCGGGCTTGTTACAATGGCGCGGTAACAACTTAGCAATTAGCAATCACCTAATATATGGTCAGAAAAGCGAATCCGGCACTTTTGAAGCCCCTGGAGCTCGATGCGACCCTCGAGGCGGTCGTGGGGAAAGGTCCCATGTCCCGCGGCACGGTCGTGAAGAAGATCTGGGAGTACATCAAGAAGAACAACCTCCAGAATCCCCAGAACAAGCGCAATATCATGGCGGACGACAAGCTGAAGCCCCTCTTTGGCGGCAAAGGCGAAGTAACGATGTTCGAGATGACGAAGCTCGTCTCGGGCCACATGAAGTAAGAAAGGGTAGAAACGTGGAAAAAGCGCCGGCGGCCCTAGGGCCGCCTGTGCTTTTCGCATTGTCTTGTGCTCCCACGAGAAATGGAACGACTGGGAAACCCTCGGTTTTCCCAATCCTTCCTCCACGGGAAACCGGCAGGTTCCCCGACCCCCTCCTGTTCGATTCCTGTTGGTCGCAAAAAATACTTATTTTGCTCCCACGAGGAATCGAACCTCGATTACGGGATCCGGAATCCCGCGTTCTATCCATTAAACTATGGGAGCGTGTGTGGCAAAGTATATATCGTGTTTGAAAAGAATGAGGAGTCCGGCGCATTACCGGACTCCTTCACGTCGCACGAGTCATTGTCGGTTGGAAGCATTCCTTCTTGCGTCGAAGGAAGCGAGAGCGATCCACATTTCCTCGCAAAATCGGAAAAGCCTTTCGAGCTCCTCCTTTTCGATCGGTTCATCATTTGCGACCGTTTCCAGCTTCGTCGCGTTTTCGAGAAGGAACCGTTGCAGTCGTGGATCGTCCCAACGTTGGTGGTGAGGATAGAACTTCAACATGACACCGTCCACCACCCCCATAAGATCCTTGTCCGTGTCGTCCGCATGATCTGGCGCAACCTCAATAATGGCCCGGAGCGTGCTTGCACAGAGGGCGACTTTCTCCGGTGACCACTCGAGATTTCGGTCCTTGAAGCCCAGATTCAGCGTCGCTTCTTTGAAAATATCCGGCCGTAGATGCCACAGGAGCATGTTCTGGAACCTTTTTCGTTGACTTCGCGGCCATATTTGTAACACATTTTGGCCGGCAAATCAACTTACGGCTTCGCGCGTGAGAAGAAATCTGCTACGATGACGACTCGCTAGGGCCCATAAGCGGAAGCTTTTGGACCCGTCGCTCGAAAAAAGTGAGAATACGTAGTATCCTCACTTTGTTTCTCTCTAGGGCCCATAGTATAGCGGTAGAACGGTTCCATGGCATGGAACAGGTCGGGGTTCGACTCCCCGTGGGTCCAAAAAATGACGGAACCCGCCTTGTGCGGGTTTTCGTCCTTTTTGCCGCACGGGGAGTCGAACAGGAAAGGGGTCGGGAAAACATTTGTTTTCCCGCGGAGGAAGGTATGGGAAAACCGAGGGTTTCCCAGGATTCGTCTCCCCCCGTGGGTCCACAAAATTGATCACCCCCACTCAATAGTAGAAGGCGGCTTGTCAGAGATGCGATAGACAACCGCGCCGACTTCGCGGACCTCGTTGGTGATGCGGCGCGAGACTTTGTCGAGGAAGTCGTAGGGAAGCTGGGCGAAGCGCGCGGTGAAACCGTTGACGCTCCAGACGGCCCAGAGCGCGAGCACGTGGCCGAGGCCTGCACCGTCGCCTTTGCTTTCAGTATGCATTGAATGAGTAAGTGTGGCTCCGGCCTGCCAGACCGTTTCGTACAGGCCAGCCTTGCGAAGCTCGTCTATGTAGATACCGTCGCACGCGCGTGCGACTCGTAGGCTTTCTGCCGTCACTTCGCCTTCGATGCGCACTACCAGGCCGGGGCCTGGGAAGGGATGCCGAACGAGCAGGTCTTCGGGAACGCCCAATTCTCGGCCTATAGCACGGGCGGAATCCTTCACCTCGGTCTCAAGCGGGGAGATCTCGGGCACCAAAAAGCCGAGCTTTACGTTGTGGTGCACCTTTATTTCTGCGACGCGCGCACCCGTTTCGTGCCCATGGCCGCTCTCGCGCACGTCGGTGTAGAGCGTGCCTTGCGCAATGAAATCGGCACCGAATTTCTTTATTTCCTTTTCCAGCACGTCCTTGTAAATGCCGCGCATGGCCATACGCTTGTCGCGCATATGCGTTTTGCCTTTGAGCGCATGCAAAAATTCCTTGGTCGCATCCGCGATGTCGAGTTCGATCCAATTCTCGTTCCCAAAATATTTTTTCACATAGGCCTCGTCGTCCGGCCTGTCGATGCCGCGAATGTACACGCCTTTTAACGTTGCTCCCGATTCTTTCAAAAGATATGCAACGACGGAAGAATCCGAGCCGCCAGAAAGTGCTATCAAAACTTTCTTGCCCACAACAACCTTTTTCAGCTCTTCTATCTTTTTCTTCGCAACGCTCTCGGCAGGGAAGCGCTCGATGATGCCGCAGATATTCAAAAAGTTGTCGTACATTTTCACGCCTTCGGTCGTGTCGGTCACTTCGGGATGGAACTGCACGCCCCACAGGTGTTTCGCGTTTCCGGCCGCGATTTCTGCGTTGTCGGTCGAACCCAGAACTTCGAATGGCGCGTCACTGACGGCGTCGCCATGACTTTCGAGCACCTGTGTTCTCTTTGCGACGCCGGCGAAAAGCGGGGAGTCTTTCGTAACGCGGAACTCATGAACGCCGAACTCGCGCTTTTGCTGCGGCGTTACTTTCGCGCCCGCATGTTTCGCCCACATCTGGAACCCGAGACAAATACCCAAGAGCGGAATGCCGAGGTCGAATATTTTTTCATCAAATGGCGGCGGTTCGTCAAAGACGGATGCCGGCCCACCGGAGAGAATGATGCCTGCGGGCGCCGCCTTCTTCACGTCGTCGGCTGTCACCGACGCCGGATCTGCGACGACGCAATACACACCGAGCTTGGCGAGGGTCTGCACGATGAGGTGGTCGAATTGTGAGCCCATCGAAAAAAGCATGACGAACTGCTTCGTCTGCCGCACCCGCATTTCCTCGGCGATAGATTCGAGGGCTTCCTTCGTTGCCCCCTTGAATACGCTCAACATGAAGCGATGGTATCATACGCTATATGACAAGCATGGAAGCTCCTCCCGAATCAGGATCCGAGCTCATGGTCACGTTCGCGAGGTTGGTGAAATTAATACGTAATTTGACGACGCAGCTCGAGGAGGCAAAGGAAGACTTTTCCGATTTCGAACAAGCCATTGATGCCTGCGAAGCACAGCTGGAAGCACTCGACGTTGAACTTGGACAGTTGGCCGGTGGGACGAGCGACCAACTTGGAAAACATCTCTATACAGAGCTGATGGCAACCGAAAAAATGATAAAAAAAGAGATCGAAGAGATACAAGCTGACAAAAGTATTGCGCATGATCTCCGGACCACTATTGAAGAGGGACTTCTAGAGCTTTTGGACCATCAAACCGTTTTGCTTACCTCCTTCCAAACAGATTCTAAGCAATAGAGCCGTTTCTTCGACCTCGGGGCCGCCTACCCAGGCGGTTTTTCTTGTGTGGATAACTGCCTTGCAGTAGGGTATAGTGGTATATACTCAATCCTAGTGGGAAAGAGTGGTAAATCATGACAAACCTGCTGATCGGCGAATACGAGCACACGCTCGACGAGAAGAAACGAGTTTCGCTCCCCAAGACATTCCGCGCCGCCCTTGGAAAGAAAGTGGTGATGACGCGGGGCTTGGACAACTGTCTTTACGTCTACGCGCACAGCGCGTGGGGCAAGGTGGCGGAGCGCCTGCAATCGCTTTCGATAGTCAACGAGGACACGCGCGGTTTCAACCGCTTCATGCTCTCGGGCGCTGCGGAAGTCGAGGTCGACGGGGTGGGGCGCATCCTCATTCCGGACCACCAGAAAGAGTATGCGCAGCTCAGGAAGAATGTCGTGTTTACTGGCGTTTCGGACCATGTCGAAGTCTGGGACGCAGCCAAGTGGAAGAGCTACAAGGCACGCATCGAAAAAGATGCCGACAAAATGGCCAAGAAGCTCGGCGAGATAGGCGCCCTCTAACTCCCATTAATTGATAACCCCGGATAGCTGGAGGACTTTTCAAACGTCATGCGCACGCGACGCTCACAGTCTTCCAGCGATCCGGTGTCATCAGTGTCCTCCTCTACGGCGGGCAGGCACCGAAGCGTTCTTTCACACCAAGCGATCGACTCACTCGCACTTTCAGCGGACGACACGGTCGTTGACGCAACGCTCGGAGGGGCAGGACACGCAAGAGAGATCGTGTCCAAACTCGGCCGGGACGGAACCTTCATCGGCTTCGATCTCGACGCGGACGCTATCCAGCGAGCCCAAGCGGCTCTCGAAGGCAGCATTTGCACAACACATTTCGTCGAAGGGAATTTCAAGGATCTCGAAGGAGAGCTCAAGAAGTTCAACATCGGAACCATCGACAAAGCACTCTTCGACCTCGGCTGGAGCTCATACCAACTCGACGCGGGCAGGGGATTCTCTTTTCAAAAAGATGAACCACTCCTCATGACCTACGCCAAAGAAGGAGGTGCTCTCAACGCGGGAATGATAGTCAATACGTGGAGCGAGGGTTCGATCGCAGACGTCATCTTCGGATGGGGGCAAGAACGATACGCGCGGCGCATCGCCAAGCGCATCGTTGAAGAGCGCGAAAAAAAGAAATTTGAGACCGCGCGAGAACTTGCCGATGTCGTAAAAGCGGCGGTGCCGGCACGCAGCCGGTTCGGTCGCATCCATCCGGCGACGAAAACCTTTCAGGCTCTGCGCATTGCCGTCAACGATGAACTCGGAAGTCTCAAGGAAGGACTTGCTGCGGCGTGGAAGAACCTGGCGCCCGGCGGAAGGATCGCGGTCATCACGTTCCATTCCATCGAAGACAGAGAGGTCAAACGCTTCTTTGCGAGTCTCGTCGAGCAGGGTGGAATGCTTATCTCGAAAAAACCTGTTACTCCGACCCGAGAAGAGATCCAAGAAAACCCCCGTGCAAGAAGCGCAAAGCTTCGCGTGATCCAAAAAACAACATGACAAAACGAACTTTTCATATCAGCAGACTAAAACCCTCGGTATTTCAGGGAGCATTCGATTTTGAAGCGGTTTCGAAACGTCAGACCCCTGTGCTCGCCATCGAACACCCGGCGGAGCGCATCATGTTCACCGTACTCTTGGTAGTGCTCGGCCTCTTCATTTGCGCCTACTTCTACCTCGTCGTCGCGAGCGTGCTCAATGTCATCGCGCGCAAGCAGGCCGACGCGACATCGGCCGACCTTCAGCAATCCATCGGCAGTCTCGAACAGCAGTACTTCGCGCTTTCGCAATCCATAACACCCCAAGAGGCGAGCCAGATGGGCCTCGCCCCGATACAGCAGACACAATACGTCTACCGCCCGGGGAATGCCGCCGCTGCGGTCGCCTCGGCCGCGCGCGCGATATAATTTTGCGATGAGATCGAGCTTGCGATGGCGGACGCGGATACTCTCCGCCTTTTTTATTTGTGTCGCGCTTCTCCTCGCACTCCGGCTCTACTTCGTGCAGATCATTCACGGCGCTTCGTACCAAGAAGAGGGGATGGGCCAGTACGTGGCTCCCGATCCGTCGACGGGCGGTAACCGCGGCACGATCTACTTCACGACCAGGGACGGGCAACTCGTCGCCGCTGCCGTTTCCGAAACAGGCTACTCCATAGCGCTCAACCCGAGCAAGATAACGGACGCGCAGGCCGCTTACGCGAAACTGAACGCCATCACCCCCGTCGACAAAGAGACGTTCTTGAGCGCGGCGAATTCCACGGGGAACTACATTGTCGTTGAGAACCACATCCAGGACGGCAACGAATCAAAAGTGATAGCACTCAACATTCCCGGCGTCATCGTTTCCGACGACAGCTGGCGTGCGTATCCCGGAGGATCGCTCGCCGCGCAGGTGTTGGGTTTCGTCGGATACGTGGGTACCTCGACGACGAAGGTGGGCGAGTACGGGCTCGAGAAGGAGTACAACGACACGTTGACGGAATCATCGTCCGGTTTGTACGTGAATCCGTTCGCCGAAATTTTCACCAACGTACAGGACATCGTTGCTTCCGACCCGTCCTCACAACATGGTTCCATCATCACGTCGATAGAACCGACGGTCGAACAAAAACTTACCGACACTTTGCAGCAAGTGATGCAGCAATACACGCCGCAGTACGACGGCGGCATCATCATGGACCCGCACACGGGAGAAATTTACGCGATGGCGCAGGAACCGAGCTTCGATCCCAATTCCTACAACACGGTGACCAATCCCGCGCTCTTCACCAACAATCTTGTTTCGGGGCGTTGGGAAATGGGGTCCATCATGAAACCGCTCACGATGGCGGCGGGAATGGACAGCGGCGCGGTGACGACGGCGACGACATACAAAGACACCGGCTGCGCCACATATTCCGGCTACCAAGTGTGCAACTTCGACCTGAAGGCGCGCGGCGTTATTCCAGTACAGACCATCCTCAACCTCTCGCTCAACGTCGGCGCCGCGTGGGTCGCGACGAAAACGGGCTATCCGACATTCACGAATTACATGAAAGCGTACGATTTGGGGCAGCCGACAGGCATCGACCTTCCCAATGAGCAGGTCGGTGACCTTTCCAATCTTGATGACGGCCAAGGGCCGGCGGTGAACTTCGCGACCGCCGCGTTCGGGCAGGGCATCACTGAAACGCCGATAGAGATGGTCCGTGCGCTCTCCGTCATTCCCAACAACGGCCAGCTCCCGGATCCGCACGTCGTTACCGGTATCCAGTACGAAAGCGGCGTGACGCGTACCATTCCCGTCACGGAAGGGCCGCAGGTCTTGAAGCCCTCGAGCGCACAAACGGTGAACCAGATGCTGCAGACGGTCTATGATAATTTTGAGCTCAACGGCGCCATCAAAATGGATCACTACACCGCCGGCGCCAAGACAGGCACTGCGCAAATTCCCGATCCGGCAACAGGCGGCTACATACCGGGCGACGTATACCTCCACTCGTTCTTCGGGTACTTTCCGGCGACCAAGCCGAGGTTCGTCGTTTTCCTCTTTGCCTACAAACCCATCGGCCAAAAATATGCCGCGGATACGCTCGCTGAACCTTTCTACAAACTCGCGCAATTCCTCATCAACTACTACGATATCCCGCCGGATCGATAGACCGAGTAACTCGCAAACTGCCCCAAAATCGCTATAATCTTGCGCGAAGGCCCTATCGTCTATCGGCTAGGACGCGACCCTCTCACGGTCGAAAGCGGGGTTCGATTCCCCGTAGGGTCACCAAACGGTTCGTCTCGTCGCCAGATGCGGCTTTTATGCTGTAGATTGGTGATAATTCAGCGGTTTTGAAATTCGGATAGTTGTACCTCAAGTTTTGAGGAAAGAGCGTTAAGCGGAGTTCACGTAGCTCCTCGACTTCCAATGTCTTCCAAGCAAGCGGGAGTTCTTTGACAACACGCAAGCCGAATTTAACAGCAGACTCAACATCAGCAGACGCAACATTATTCTCTGGGCAGCCCTGTTTTTACTGGTGATTATCGTAGTCCCTTTGTGGATTGGTGAGAAGCGACGGGAAGCAAAAGACGCGGAAGCGCAGAAATGCCTACACGACCCAGATTGCGCTGCTCGTCTTGGTGCAGCAATAAACGAGGTTTGCAAAGAAGCTGGGTACACGCCCCATTGACAAAAAGACTTCCGAGTATCGCATCGTTGATTTTGTAGATAACGCATAAACTTAGTCAAATATAGCGAATGCATCGTATTTGAGGCATTTTATAGAGTTCAGAGATAATATATCGTAGCGATATCTTATCAACATTGGACAATTTGCTGTTGCACGCGAGCGGCGGGCTGGTAGAATGTCCCCATTATTCCTAACCGTCATGCGCATGGACGATTTGAAAACACTGAAAGCCATAGACAGCAAACTCTCCGCCTTACTGGTTCTCACGGTGCTCTCTCTTTCCGAAGAGGCAAAGAGTACTCGTATTGAATTCCTCCTGAAGAAGGTCGGTCTAGAGGTAGCGGATATTGCCAAAATCCTCAATAAAAACGAAGGGGCTGTTCGAAAGGCTATACAGAGAGCCAAATAATTATGGAAAAGGAAATGCTACAGGCACAGAGAGAGGCCGTCACATTGCTCAAAGAGGTTGTGATGCTGCTCGCTATACAGGTAAAGCGTGAAGGGCTGCAATCAAACGTCATCCAACAAATGGGAAGTGTGGGGTTTTCACCCACGCGAATCGCGGAGCTGCTGGATACGAGTAGAAACACAGTGAATGTCGCACTCCACCATGCGCGAAAAGCTAAACAAAAGAAACATGAAAAATAAACCATCTCCACATCCGCTTGAATCGAAAATACAAAAGGTCGCCGACCTTTTGGAGCACATGCTCGCTGTACAGATGTATACGTCAGGTGCTACGCAGCCAGACATTGCTAAGAACCTCGGCATGTCTGTCGGAAAAGTTAATGGTCTTGTAAAAGGCGTAAAGGCTCTCAAAAACAACCATGGCGAAGAATAAGAAGCGTCGAGAACGCACAACACTCACAACAGAAGAGAAACACCTCAAGGCGACGCAGGCACTCTTCGTGCTTCAAGCTAGACAGCTCGACATGCCTAACAAGGAGATACGGGCTATTCTCAAGTGCGATCAAGCTGATGTAGACTCGATTGCATTGTTTGTGAACAAGGCGCTGAAGAAGACGGCGAAACGGAAGAAGCAATAACTCTATGACGATCGTAAGCGACACCAGTGCGAATGCCGATGAAAAAATCGAACGAGCGGCACGGGTATTGCGAGCCTCCAAGCAGTGCAAAGAGACTTACGTTGCAATATAC
>Ga0335083_10000773_pt1 | contig 46038 bp, 39 predicted proteins | sample Lox_Sample_42_FD_206716 | JGI IMG/M metagenome (GOLD analysis project Ga0335083, IMG submission 206716) | Soil microbial communities from Loxahatchee National Wildlife Refuge, Florida, United States - Lox_Sample_4.2 | ecosystem: Environmental > Terrestrial > Soil > Wetlands | place: USA...
GACGAGCACGCCCTCGCGCGCGAGCGGCGCGAGCGCGCGCCCGAGCGACACGTGATGCGCCGTACCGAGATCCGGCTGCAGCGAGACCTGCGCGACGGGAACGTCGTGCGCGGGCAGCATGTGCATGAGCGGCACCCACGCACCGTGGTCGAGGCCCCGGCAGCCGTCCACGCCCGCCGTGATGCCGGCCTCCTTCAGGAGGGCAACCGCGCGCACGGCAAGCTGCGGTGCGCCGGGGGCGGGGTAGCGGAGTGTGTCGAGCTCCGCCGGAAAGCCGCCGAAGTCGTGGATCGTCTCCGGCTTCGGGTTGCCGGTGAGCATCGGCAGCGACGTCTCCCAGTGCGCCGAGGCGACGAGGATCGCCTTCGGCCGCGGCAGGTCGCGGCCGAGCGCGGCCCACGCGCGTCCCGCGGCGCCCGGCTCGATCGCGTGCATCGGCGAGCCGTGCGAGAGGAACAGCGTGGGCAGCGCCTTCATGGCGCGTCAGGCCGTGGCCTTGGCCGCTTCGTCCTTCGCGAGCCCCTCGGCGACCAGCGCCCGATGCACGGCGGGCCGAGCCGCGACGCGCGCCTGGTATTGCGTGAGCGCGGGAAACGGCGTGAGGTCGACCTTGAGAAGGTGCGCCCAGTTGAGCATCGTGAACAGGTACGCGTCGGCGATCGAGAACGACGACCCCGCGACGTACGGCTGCTTGGCGAGGATCTCGTTCAAGTGCTTGAAGCGCGTGGCGAGCTTCGTCCTCTGCGCTTCCTTCGTGGCTTCGGGCGTGGTCGGATACCAAAGCGGAGAGAACTGCTTGTGCAGCTCGGTGGCGAAGAAGTTGAGCCATTCCATCGTGCGATAGCGCTCGATGCCGCCGAATTCGGGCGCCAGCGTGCCGGGCTTGCGGTCGGCGATGTATTGGAGGATCACGGCCACCTCGGAAAGGCGCGTGCCGTCGTCGAGCTCGAGCAGCGGCACGTAGCCCTTCGGATTGATCGTGTAGTAGTCGGTGCCGTCCGCGAGCGCGTGCTTGCGCAGGTCGACCTTGACCAGTGTCGCGGGGACCCCGGCTTCGGACAATGCGATGTGGGGCGCGAGGGAGCAGGCGCCGGGGGCGTAGTAGAGCTTCATCGTGACTCCTGTGGGGTGAGATTAAGCGCGTTGCAAAGCCGGGACGCCGACGACGCGCCGGAGCGCGAACGCCCCGTCGCCGAGCAGCGCCTGCACGACCAGCGCCAGCGTCCAGAACGCAGGGTATTCCCAGCCTCCGTTGGGCGATGTGAACAGCCAGCCGTTGCCCGAGTGAACCCAGGTGGCGCCGAGCAGCACCGGAATCAGCGCGACAGCGACCGCTCGCGTGTAGACGCCGGCGACCAGCAGGATACCGCCGATCAGCTCGGCCCCGAACGTAACGTAGCCGAGGACGCCGGGGAGGCCCACGGAGGCAAAGAACTGCGCCGTGCCGGGGAGGGTGAACACGAAGTACTTCAAGAGCGCATGCGCGATGAACATCGTGCCGAGCGCGAGGCGCAGGAGCAATGCGGCGTATGCGGAGTTGGGTGACTCGTTCATGACAGCTCCTTCCAAGAAAGTGGGGTGGGGTGGGCGGGGGCGAATCATGGTCCTTGCGCAAATGCAGATAAAGGCTTATTCACTGGACAAACTGTTGTGATAATCGCAATAATCGGTCCGTGGACCGCTTCCATGCCATCGCCGCATTCGTGAGGGTCGTCGAGGCCGGGAGCTTCGCGCGCGCCGCCGAACGCATGATGGTCTCGGTGTCTTCCGTGTCGCGCCACGTGAGCGAGCTCGAGGCCCACCTGGGCGTGCGGCTCATGAACCGGACCACGCGGCGCCTGTCGCTGACCGAGGCCGGACGGGTCTTCCACGAGCGCAGCGTGCAGCTCATGGCCGACCTCGAGGAGGCCGAGGCATCCGCGGGCGCGGGTGCGGCCGTGCCGCGCGGCACACTGCGCCTTGCGTGCGCGGTGACGTTCGGCGTGCGCTACGTGGCACCGGCCGCCGCGGCGTTCATGACGAAGTTCCCCGAGATTCGCCTCGAGATCGAGCTGTCCGACCGCATCGTCGATCTCGTCGACGAGGGCTTCGACGCTGCCGTGCGCATCGGCGCCGTCGGCGGCCAGAATCTCGTCGGGCGCCGTGTGGGCGCGACGCGGCTCGTCTGCTGCGCCTCGCCCGCCTACCTCGCGCGTCACGGCGAGCCGCGCACGCTCGAGGACCTCGCGCGTCACGCGTGCCTCCTGTACCAGTACGCGCCGCAGCGCGACACGTGGCCGTTCACGGACCGCACCAATGTGCAGCACAGAGTGCGCGTGGCGGGGCCCGTCTACGCGAACAACGGCGACTTCCTGGCGGCGCTGGCGCGCGACGGCATCGGCATTGCCTACGAGCCAGATTTCATCGTCGGCGCGGACGTGCGCGCCGGACGCCTCGTACCGATCCTTCGTAACTACGCGCCGGTGACCAGCGGCATTCACGTCGTGTACGCGAGCCGCCGCCATCTTTCCGCCAAGGTGCGCGCGTTCTCCGACTTCCTGGTCGAACGGTTCGCGCATGCGGACTGGGCACTCGAGGCAAAGGCGAGGAAATAGGGTCAGACCCCATTACAGATTTGTAATGGGGTCTGACCCTATTTCCGGCGCTAAGATGTCGCTGCCATGCCCCGAACGTCCTCGGCATCACGCACGCGCGTCCCGCTGTCGCAGCAGGCGCTGCTCACGATCGACGCCTACTGGCGCGCCGCGAACTACCTCTCCGTAGGCCAGATCTACCTTTTCGACAACCCGCTCCTGCGTCGGCCCCTGCGGCGCGAGCACATCAAGCCGCGCCTGCTCGGTCACTGGGGCACGACCCCCGGGCTGAATTTCATCTACGCGCACCTGAACCGCGTCATCGTCGCGCAGGACCTCGACGTGATCTACCTCGCGGGCCCGGGCCACGGCGGGCCGGCGCTCGTGGCCAATGCCTACCTCGAAGGCACCTACACCGAGCGCTACCACGCCGTGACGCAGGATGCGGAGGGCATGCAGCGGCTGTTCAAGCAGTTCAGCTTCCCGGGCGGCGTTCCGAGCCACGTCGCCCCCGAGACGCCGGGCTCGATCCACGAAGGCGGCGAGCTGGGCTACGTGCTCGCGCATGCGTACGGCGCGGCGTTCGACAACCCGGATCTCATCGTCGCCGCGGTGATCGGCGACGGCGAAGCGGAGACGGGTCCGCTCGCCACCGGCTGGCACGCTAACAAGTTCCTGAATCCCGTGCGCGACGGCGCCGTGCTGCCGATCCTGCATCTGAACGGTTACAAGATCGCCAATCCCTGCTACCTCGCGCGCATCCCGCACGAGGAGCTTCGGAAGCTCTTCGAGGGCCTGGGCTACGCCCCCGTCTTCGTGGAAGGCCACGAGCCGGCGAAGATGCACCAGCAGATGGCGGCCGCGATGGACGGCGTCGTGGCCGAGATCAAGCGCATCCAGCGCGCCGCGCGCAAGAGTGGCTTCAAGTCGAGGCCGGCGTGGCCGATGATCGTGCTGCGCTCGCCCAAGGGCTGGACCTGCCCCAAGTTCATCGACGGGAAGAAGTGCGAAGACTACTGGCGCGCGCACCAGGTGCCGATGAGCGACATGGACAAGCCGGGCCACGTGCGAATCCTCGAGGGCTGGATGAAGAGCTACCGGCCCCAGGAGCTCTTCGACAAGGCCGGGCGGCTCGTGCCCGAGCTCGCGGCGCTGCCGCCGAAGGGCACGCGCCGCATGAGCGACAACCCGCACGCGAACGGCGGCACGCTGCTGCGCGAGCTTCGCCTTCCGGATTTCCGCGACTACGCCGTCGCGGCGAAGAGACCGGGGGCGGCGACGGCCGAGGCAACGCGTGTGATGGGCGCCTACTTGCGCGACGTGATGAAGGAGAACCTCGCCTCGCGCAACTTCCGCCTGTTCAGCCCCGACGAGAACAATTCCAACCGCTGGCAGGACGTGCTCGACGTCACCGACCGCTGCTACGTCGCGCAGATCCTGCCGACCGACGATCACCTCTCGCCCGACGGCCGGGTGATGGAAGTGCTGTCCGAGCATCAGTGCGAAGGCTGGCTCGAAGGCTATCTGCTCACCGGGCGCCACGGCTTTTTCAGCTGCTACGAGGCGTTCGTGCACATCGTCGACTCGATGTTCAACCAGCACGCGAAGTGGCTCAAGGTGTGCAACCGCATCCCGTGGCGCGCGCCGATCGCCTCGCTCAACTACCTCCTGAGCTCGCACGTGTGGCGGCAGGACCACAACGGCTTCTCGCACCAGGACCCGGGGTTCCTGGACCACGTCGTGAACAAGAAGGCCGAGGTGATCCGCGTGTACCTGCCGCCCGACGCGAATTGCCTGCTCAGCATCACCGATCACTGCCTGCGCAGCCGCAACTACGTGAACGTCGTCGTCGCCGGCAAGCAGCCCGCGCCGGTGTGGCTGTCGATGGACGAGGCGTCGCGCCACTGCACGGCGGGACTGGGGATCTTCGAGTGGGCGAGCAACGACCGCGGTGGCGAGCCCGACGTCGTGCTGGGCTGCTGCGGCGACGTGCCCACGCTCGAAACGCTCGCCGCCGCCGATTTCATCCGCGGCGAGCTTCCCGACGTGAAGGTGCGCGTAGTCAACGTCGTCGACCTCATGAAGCTGCAGCCGCCGCGTGATCATCCGCACGGGCTCTCCGACGCCGACTTCGACGCGCTCTTCACGCCGGACCGGCCGGTGGTCTTCACTTTCCACGGCTACCCGACGCTCATCCACAAGCTCACCTACAAGCGCAGCAATCACGCCAATTGGCATGTGCGCGGCTACAAGGAAGAGGGCACGACGACCACGCCGTTCGACATGTGCGTGCTGAACGAGATCGACCGCTTCCACCTCGTCGGCGCCGTCATCGACGCGCTTCCGGCGCTGGGCGGCCGCGTGGCATACGTCAAGCAGGCGCTGCGCGACAGGCTCCTCGCGCACCACGACTACATCCGCGAGCACGGCGACGACATGCCGGAGGTGCGCGACTGGACGTGGCCTTCGATCGTAGCGGTCAAGCGGGGCCGCGGCGCTCGCCGCGCGGACACGTCGGCCGACAACTAGGCCAAGCTCGCACGGGCGACGCTTCGCGCAGCGTCAGGTGAGAATCTCAGCGGATCACTTCGTCGGCACGCAGCATGATCGACTGCGGCACTTCGAGGTCCAGCGCCTTCGCGGTGCGCAGGTTGATCACGAGCTCGAGCTTCGTGGAGCGCTGCACCGGGAGGTCCGCGGCCTTCTCGCCTTTCAGGATGCGGCTCACGTAGCCCGCAGCGCGCTTGGATTGGTCGACGATGTCGGGCCCGTACGAGAGCAAACCGCCGGCAAGGGCGAAATCGCGGAACTGGTTGACCGCGGGCCGGCGGTGCCGCGCCGCGGATTGGATGATGACATCGCGGTGAACGATCGCAAGGCCGCTCGGCGTGACGACGAGGCCGGTGTGGGCGGTTCCCGCAGCCGCATCGATGCCGCGCTCGATCTCCGCCGGATCCTTGAGGCCAATGGGCGAAATCTCCATGCCGAGTTTCGGCGCGACCGCCATCATCGCGCCGAACAACCCCGTGCCGCTCGGGTTGGCGGGGTCGCGCAGCACCGCTGCGCGCGTCGTCGTGGGCGCGATCTGCTTCAACAGCTCGAGCCACTTCGCGCTCACGTCGAATTCGAAGACCGTGAACCCGGTCGTGCCGCCGCCGGGGCGCGCGAGGCTCTCGACATAGCCCGCACCTACGGGATCGGTCACCTGCACGAACACGATCGGCACGCCGCGCGCGGCCTGCTGCACGGGCCCGACGTGGGATCCGCCCGCCACGAGGATTGCGTCCGGCGAGAGTCCGGCGAGCTCCGCGTACTTGCGGGCGAGATCGAGGTCGCCGGACGTGTAACGGAAGTCGACCGGCACGTTGCGGGCCACGACCCAACCCTGGTCCTGGAGGCCCGCGATGAAGGCGGCCGCCTAGCTCTTCGCTTCCGGATCGTCGCCGGCGAGGTAGAGGAGCACGCCCACCCGCCGCATGCGCGTTGCCGTCTGCGCGTGCGCAAGGGGCCACGGTGCGGCCCATGCGGCTGCGAGGGCGAGCAAGTCGCGGCGCGTCGTATTCACTCTGCGGTGATATTGTGCTCGGCCGCGAGCTTCTTCCACTGGCCGAGCTCGACCCTGAGGCGCGCTGCGAACGCGGCAGGCGCGATCGCTTCGGGCAGCGTGCCGTCGGGCTCGAGCACGGGCGCAAGGTCGGCGGACGCTGCGATCGCGTTGATCTCCTGGTTGTAACGCGCGATCAGTGCGTCCGGGGTGCCCGCGGGTGCGAAGACGCCGACCCAGATGTCGACGTCGAAGCCCGGCGCGACGGTGGCGATGGGCTGCATGCCGGGGAACGCGGGATGCGGCTTCGCGGACGTCACGCCGACGCCGCGGATCTTGCCGGTCTGCATGAGCGGCGCCACCGTGCTGTAGTTCGAGATCATCACCTGGATCTGGCCGGCCGCGAGATCGGTCGAGGCGTTGGCCGCCCCCTTGTACGGCACGTGCACCATCGAGATCTTCGCGCTGTCGTCCAGGAGCTCGGTGGTCAGGTGCGCGATCGATCCGACGCCCGCGGTGCCGTAGTTGAGCACGCCGGGCTGTGCCTTGGCTGCGGCGACCACGTCGGCGGGCGATTTGTACGGCGTGGTCCCGGAGACCACGAGGAGCATCGGCCCGCGCCCGACCATCGCCACGGGCGTGAAGGCGGTCAGCGGGTCGTAGGGCAGCTCCTTCTGTGTTGCCGCCGCCGTGAGGAAACTCGACGACGTGAGCAGGAGCACGGAGCCGTCTTTGGGCGATTTGGCGACGAAATCGGATCCGACCACGCCCGCGGCGCCCGCGCGATTCTCGACGATCACGGGAATGCCGAGGCGCGTCGAGAGCGGAAGCGCGATCGCGCGCGCGATCACGTCGTTGCTGCCGCCGGCGGAGAAGGGCACGACGATCTTGAGCGTGCGCGGCAGCGGCGCCTGCGCGTGCGACGACGCCATCACGACCATTGCCGCCAAGCCTATGGCGGCCCGCAAGAAGCGCATCGACCTTCTCCCGCGAACGATTCCGCGGGAATCGTAGCCGTTCGCCGCGGCGGCGTCCAACGCGGAGGAATGTCAGCGCGCGCCGACCTTCTCCCGGGCGCAGGTCGGCGGCGGCGATTCGTTGCGCACGCTTGCCGGTGCGCTCGGCGGCGCATTGCGGCCGAGCGAGGTGTCCCCGGAGAACGCGATCCACTCGAATGCGAAGAAGCGGCCGGGTGACGCGGCGAGGATGCGCGCGCCCTTCGTCCCCTGCGAAAGGCCTTCCGGATCCGCGGCGGGGTTGAAGAGGATTGTGTACTCGTCGCCGGGGCCGCTGCCGACACGGCTCGCGGGGACGAAGAAGGAGTGCACGCCGTCGTCCGTCGTCCAGAGCGCGTAGGTGCGCCCCGGAGGGCAGGCGACGGTTTTATCGAGGCGGATCGTCCTGCCGTCGTCGTGCTTGCCTTCGGTCAAGGCGAGCACGCGGCTGTCGGAGGCGACCACGCCGTTGGCGAGCGCGGAAAGGCCCAGCACGATCCAGCGATGGCTCATCATCATGCGACCCCTTCGCAGTAGCCCTTGTACGGCTTGCCCATGACATTGGGCCAGCCGTTCGCGTAGCTTTCGCGCGTCTCCGCCGCTTGCGCTCCGAGCGCCTCCCAGCCGCTATGCACGAGGCGCACGCGGGCGAACGCGCCGGCCGCTTCGAAGGCCACGCCTCGCGCCTGCGCCTGGCTGCACGAGTAGCGCGCGAGCGGCCACCAGCGACCGATGTCGCGCGTGAAGTAGTCGAACGCGGCGCCGGGCGAGCACGGCACGAGCGTATCGATCTCGATCGGCGGGACGGCGATGGCTACGCCCGCGTCACTTTCCCTTGCGTGCACGTTCGGCCTCCTTGACGTAATTCGCGAAAGAATGCAGCACGTCCTGCCACAGCCGCTCGAAATGCCGGCGCAGGCCGTCGAGCGCACCGGCGTCGAGCGCGAAGTAGTGGCGCACCCCGGTCCGGGTTTCGACGACGATGCCCGCCTCGCGCAGAACCTTGAGATGCTGCGAGACTGCGGGGCGCGAAACCGGCACGAGTCGGGCGAGCTCGCCGACGGTGCGCGCGCCGCCGCGAAGACGCTCGACGATGTCCTGCCGCGTCGGATCGCCGAGCGCGGCGAGCAGCGGGCCGATGTTCGGATCGCTCCGGCGGCGAGGATTGGTTTGGGCTGGGACGTTCATGCGGTCACAATAGGTTAGCTATGACTTACGGTAAGTCATGATTAACCGATTGTCAAGTCCCCCTGCGCGGGCTGCTATGATCGTCCGGCGATGGACGCCCTTCGCATCATCTGCCCGAACGGCCATCTGGGCTTCGCCCCGACCCGCGAGGAGAGCTTTCGCCTCGGCGTCGCCACGCGCCCGGACTGCATCGCGGCCGATTCCGGCAGCGACGACGTCGGGCCTATTCCGCTCGGCACCGATACGTCGACGAGCCCGCTCGCGTGGCAGACGCACGACCTCGAGCTGATGCTCGTGGCGGCGCGCGAGCTTCGCGTGCCGATGATCATCGGCTCCTCCGGCGATACGGGCTCGAACAGCCGCGTGGACCTGTACGTGCACGTGATCCGCGAGCTCGCGCAAAAGCACCGGCTCGCGCCGTTTCGCCTCGGCTACTTCCATTCGGAAGTGGACCGCGGCGCGCTCCGGCGGCGGATGCGCGCCGGCGAGATCGTGCAGGGCCTCGAGGGCCATGCCACGCTTACCGAGAGCGAGCTCGACGCAACCGAGCGCATCGTGGCGATGGCGGGCGTGCACCCATTCATCCGCCTGCTCGAGCGGGGCGCCGACGTGATCATCGGCGGGCGCAGCAGCGACTCCTGCGTGTTCGCGGCGCCCGCGATCCACCACGGCTTTCCGGAAAGCCAGGCGTATTACCTCGGCAAGGTGCTCGAATGCGCGTCGTTCTGCGCGGAACCCTACGGCGGCAAGGAAACCGTGCTCGGCAAGGTGACCTGCGATGCGGTCGAGGTCACGGCGATGCACCCTGGGCAGCGATGCACGGTCGCGTCCGTGGCCGGCCACGCGATGTACGAGCGCTCGAACCCGTACTTCGAGCACGTCGCCGGCGGCACGCTCGACATGTCCGAGTGCCGCTACGAGCAGGTCGCGGAGAAGACAACGCGCATCACGGGCGCGAGGTTCCGCCGCGCGGAGGAGTTCCGGGTCAAGCTCGAAGGCGCGGGCAAGGTGGGCGAGCGCTACGTCGGCATGGTGGGCATCCGCGATCCGTACACGATCGCGCACGTCGACGCGGTGATCGCGTGGGCGCGCGACAAGGTACGCGAACGCTTCGGCGATGCCGGCTACGAGCTCCACTATACGGTGTACGGCCGCGACGGCATCATGGGCGACCTCGAGCCCCTGCGCGACCGCCCGGCGCACGAGGTGTGCATCCTCGTGCAAGGCGTGGCCCCGACGGCGGCGATGGCGGAGGAGCTGACGATGATCGGCACGCGCCAGATGTTCTACGCACGGTTGCCCGAGGTGAAGGGATCGGCCGGTTCCGTGGCCTTCGCGCTCGACGAAGTCCTGCGCGCGAGCCCCGCGTACCGCTGGACGCTCAACCATACGCTGCGCTGCGACGATCCGCTCGAGCTCTTCCCGACGCACATGACGGCCGTCGGCGGATAGATGCCCAGGCTCGCCGTGCTCGCCAAGACCATCCGCAGCAAGAACGCGGGTGTTGACCTCATCACGTTCGACGTCATCTTCACCGATCGCGCGACCTACGAGCGCGTCAAGCGCGCTCGCGTGCTCACGCGGGAAAGCGTCTGCGCGCTCTACCGGATCGCCCCGTCGCGCATCGCCGATTTCGTCGAGTTCGATCCCGGCAATGCGATCAAGTTCACGATCCACCGCCTGCGGCCGAGCGGCAGCCCGGGCGATCCCGACATCTTCGGCGCGCAGCAGTACGCGCCGCTGCTCGACATCGAAGTGCCCGACTAGGGCCTGCCAGCGCTATGGACCTCATGCCGCTTCGTTTTGCCCCTGGCGCCGACCTGCGGCGCGCGCTCGAGGACACGTTCGCGGCGTCCGTGGTGAAGGCCGCATTCGTCGTTGCGGGCGTCGGCAGCCTGAGCGATGCCGCGCTGCGCCTGGCCGGCAAGGACGCCCCCGGCAAGCTCGACGGGCCGCTCGAGATCGTAACGCTCGCCGGATCGCTTTCGCCCGACGGCGCGCACCTTCACGCGTGCGTCTCCGATGGGCAGGGCCGGGTCTTCGGCGGGCACCTCGCGTACGGATGCGTCGTCCGCACGACGGCCGAAGTGCTCGTCGCCTTCCTGCCCGAATGGGCCTTCGCGCGCGAGCACGATTCGCGCACCGGCTTTCGCGAGCTCGTCGTGCGGCGCGATTAGGAGCAACGTGATGCGGCACGCGCTGGTGGCAGGGGTCCTCTTCGCAGCGTCGGTGGCGCACACGCAAACCTTTCCGAGCAAGCCCGTGCGCATCACCGCTGCGTTCTCGGCGGGCGCTGCGCCCGCTGTGTTCACACGAGTCGTCGCGGACAAGCTGTCGAAGCTGTGGGGCCAGCCGGTGATCGTGGAGTCGAAGCCTGGCGCGAGCGGCTTCATCGCGATCGAGGCCGTGAAGTCGGCGTCTGCGGACGGCCACGAGCTGATCGTGGTGAGCGACGCGCACGTGGCCATCAACCCGTCGCTGTACAAGAAGCTGCCGTACGATCCGGAGAAGGACCTCGTGCCGGTGGCGATGTTCTATCACACGCCGTTCTACATTGCGGTCGCGTCGAACGGGCCGTATCCCAACGTGGCGGCGCTCGTCGCCGCGGCGAAGGCGAAGCCGGAGGCAATCTCGTACGGCTCTTCCTACGTCGGCAGCCCGTCGCATCTCGGCGCCGCGGAATTCGAGGCCCTCACGGGATCGAAGATGGTGCACGTGCCGTACAAGGACCAGTCGCAGATGTACGTCGGCATCGCCAACGGCGACGTCGGCTGGGCGTTCACGACGCTGGGCTCGGCGCTGCCGCTCATGCAGGCCGGTCGCATCAAGCTCATCGCGGTGGCGGCGCCGCAGCGCACGATTGCGCAGCCCGACGTGCCCACGCTCGCCGAAGCCGGCGGCCCCGCCGGCATGAAGGTGGCCGCGTGGCTCGCCGTGATGGCGCCGCGGGGCACGCCGCCCGCGGTCGTACGCAAGATCAACGAGGACGTCAATCGCGTGCTGGCCGATCCGGAGGTCGTCGCGCAGCTTGCCAACTTCGGCTTCGACGGCGCGGCGGAGACGCCGGAGCAGTTCGCGGACGAGATCCGCGCCGACGCCGCGAAGTATCGCGAGCTCGTGCGCAGGACCGGAGCGACGGCCGACTAGGGCCTAAAGGAGATCGTCGGCCAGCCCCGCGTAGTATTCCCATGCGCGGCCGACGATCGCGGGGCCCAGCTGGTCCCACAGCGTCTGCGATTCCTCGGCGGTGAAGGCGCGGATGCGCGCCGCGTCGCCGCCCGTGGCCATCATCATGCGCAGCTGGAGCGAGGCGCTCTCCTCGAGGAATATCGCCGCGACCGTCGCGGTGCGCACGTCCGTGCACGCGGTCGTGATGCCGTGCCCGCGCATCATGGCCGCGATGTTGCCGCCCAGGCATTGTGCGAGGCGATCGCCGAGCGTACGCGTGCGGATGAGGCCGATCTCATCGAACTCGCTCACCCGCTCGTAGAACGGGCCGCCCTGGTTGTGCACGACACGATGCCGCTCGCCGATCTGGGTGAGGCACACGCAGCTTTCCGGATGCGCGTGCACGCAGCCGCCGATCTCCGGCCGCGCCGCGTAGATGCGGGCGTGAATCCAAAGCTCGCTGTTCGGGGAGCCGTCGCCGGCGACCACGTGGCCGTCGGTGTCCACGACGAGGAGCGTATCGGGCTGCGCGAACCCGGGCGAGCGGCGCGTCGGCAGAAGGAAGGTGTCGGTGCCCGGGAGGCGCGCGCTGGCGTGGCCGAACGCGTTCGACAGGCCCGTGCGCTCGATAATGCGGTTGGCGAGCGCGACGTCGGCGCGCAGTCGGGACTCGTCGGCGTTCATCCCCGGCATTGTAGTGCGGCGTCGGCTTGCTATCCTATCGGCGTCATGAGCACCCTGCCGATCCCCGCCACTGTCGACGCGACCCTCGAGCTGCTCGCGGCGCAGGACTACGTCGCCGAGCGCAGGCTCGCGACGGCGGTGTTCCTCGCCCTCAGGCTGCGCCGGCCGCTGTTCCTCGAAGGCGAGGCGGGCGTGGGCAAGACCGAGATCGCCAAGGTGCTCGCCAAGGGCTTGCGCAAGTCGCTGGTTCGCCTGCAATGCTACGAGGGGCTCGACACCGCCGCGGCGGTATACGAGTGGAACTACCCGCGGCAGATGATCGAGATCCGCCTCGCCGAGGCAGCGGGCGGCGTGGCGCGCGAATCGCTCGCGCACGACATCTTCACGCCGCAGTTCCTGCTGAAGCGCCCGCTGCTCGAGGCGATCGACCCGGAAGACGGCGTATCGCCTGTGCTGCTCATCGACGAGCTCGACCGCACCGACGAGCCCTTCGAGGCCTACCTGCTCGAGGTGCTCTCCGACTTCCAGGTCTCGATCCCGGAACTCGGCGTCGTGCGCGCGAAGGAGCCGCCGATCGTGGTGATCACGAGCAACCGCACGCGCGAGATCCACGACGCGATCAAGCGCCGCTGTCTCTATCACTGGGTCGACTTTCCGGACGCGCTGCGCGAGCTCGCGATCGTGCGCCGCAAGTGCCCGCGCGCACCGGAGACGCTCGCCCGGGAGATCGTCGCGTTCACGCAGCGCCTGCGCACGATGGATCTGTTCAAATCGCCGGGCATCGCGGAGACGCTCGATTGGGCGGAGGCGCTCATCGCGCTCGACCGCATCGCGCTCGACCCGCAGACGGTCGCCGACACGCTCGGCGTGCTGCTCAAGTACCAGGACGATGTCGGCGCGCTTGCGCCCGAGGTGGCGGCGAAGATCGTCGCCGAGGTGCAGGCGGAGGGGATCAGGCTGTGACGCCGGCCGCGGCCGCGCTGCCGCGCGGGCGCCTCGCCGAGAACGTGCTTCACTTCGTGCGCGTGCTGCGCGCGGCCGGACTTCCCGTGGGACCCGCAAAGGTGATCGACGCCATCGCGGCCGTCGAGGCGGTCGGTGTCGAAAACCGCACCGACTTCCGCGAGGCGCTCGCCACGGTGCTCGTGTCGCGCCACGAGCATCTATCGCTGTTCGAGCAGGCCTTCGACCTGTTCTGGAAGAACCCGAAGCTCCTCGAGAAGATGGTTGCCGCGCTTCTGCCTCGCGTGTACGGACGCATGGACGAGCAGGCGCAGGAGGCCGACCTTCCGGCGCGCCTCGCGCAGGCGATGCTGCCTCCGAAGCCGCCGCCCGCCGCGGCGGATGAGGACGAGGTCGAGGTCGACGCCGCGCTCTCGTTCTCCGTGCGCGAGGTCCTGCAGAAGAAGGACTTCGCAACCATGACCGCGGAAGAGCTCGCGCAGGTGAAGGCGATGCTCGCGCGCCTCACGCTGCCGCTGCCGGAGCGTCCTCAGCGCCGTACACATGCGGCGCGCCGCGGCAGCCGGATCGACCTTCGCGCCACGCTGCGCGGGATGACGGGCGCCGCCGGCGCGGTCGCGCCGCTCGCTTACCGCGCCCGCACGCGCCGGCCGCCGCCGCTGGTCGTGCTGTGCGACATCTCGGGCTCGATGGACCGCTACTCGCGCATGCTGCTGCACTTCCTGCACGCGATCACGAACGACCGCCACCGCGTACGCACGCTCGTATTCGGGACCCGGCTCACGAACATCACGCGGCATCTTCGCCACCGCGACGTGGACGTCGCGCTCGCGCGGGTCGCCGCGTCCGTGGACGACTGGGCCGGCGGCACGCGGATCGGCGCCTGCCTCGGCGAGTTCAACCGCCGCTGGTCGCGCCGCCTGCTGGGGCAGAACGCGGTCGTGCTTCTCATCAGCGACGGGCTCGACGCCGAGGCCGGCGCCGGCCTCGCCTTCGAGGTGGAGCGGCTCGCGAAGTCCTCGGCACGGCTCATCTGGCTCAATCCGCTCCTGCGCTACGCGGGCTTCGAGGCGCGGCCTGCGGGCATTCGGGCGATCCTGCCTTACGTGGACGACTTCCTGCCGGTGCACAACGTCGCGTCGCTGCGCGATCTGTCCGCGGCCCTGGATCCGCGCCGCGTGCGCGCCGTCAGACGCCCTCTTCGGGCGAGAGCAGCGCGACCGGGACGAGCATCGAGCATGTAAGGGAGCGCACCGCCGCAGGGGCCTTTGCCGCGGCGAACGCGGCGCGATCGTTGCGCGCGCGGAGCAGCCGGAAGGCACCATGGAGGCACACGGGAGCCATGCGTATGACCGGTTGCACTGGTGTATCTTACCGACGGCGGATGCGAAAGAGGGGGATTCCTTGGAGATGAGCAACAGCCGGGTGATCCCGGCACAGCAAGCGAAGGTGTGGACCGCGCTCAACGATCCGTCGACCCTGAAGGCGAGCCTGCCGGGCTGCGAGTCGCTCGAGCGCGTCGACGACTCGACATGGAAGGCGACGATGGCCGCCAAGGTGGGCCCGGTATCGGCGCGCTTCGCCGGCACGATGCGCATCTCGGACGCGAGCCCTCCCGACGGCTACACGTTGCGCTTCGACGGCCAGGGCGGTGTGGCCGGCTTCGCGAACGGCGAGGCGCGCGTGTCCCTCGCGCCTGCCGGAGAAGGCGCAACTTCGATCCAGTACCACGTCAAGGCGCAGGTCGGCGGCAAGCTCGCGCAGATCGGGTCGCGTCTGGTCGATGGTGCCGCCGCCAAGCTCGCGGACGACTTCTTCGAGCGCTTTTCGGAGCAGGTCGCCCCCGCCAAGGTCGTGCCCGAGACCGGCGAAATCGTGCAGGTTGCGGCCGGGCGCGCGCCCGGTAACGCGGGCTGGATCCGCTGGGTCTCCCTCGCGATCATCGCGGCGATCATCGCCTACCTCGCCATCCGCGGCTTCCGTTAGGCCCTAGCCCGTCCTGCAGCTCTTGTAGTCCGCGATCACGATCGCGTACAGCTGCCTGCCCGCCGCGTTCACGAAGTGCTCTTCAGTGACGTCGCACGGCTTGTCGTGCGCGAGCAGCGCGTCGAGCCTGCGTCGCGCGCCCTCGAACACGGTAAAGCCGCGGGCGTGCATCACGAAGGCGACGCGCTTGCCGGTGAGGTCCTGCGCAACGGCGCGCCGCATGTCCTCGCGATCGAGGTCTGCGGCATCGATGAGGCGCCAGGTCCACTCGCGATAGCTGGCAGCGCGGTGGCGATCGGCGAGCGTCACGAGGGGCTGGTGAAGCCCCCAGTCGATCGAGATCACGCGGTCCACGCCGAGCGCCTCGAGTCGCTGGCCGAGCTTGGCGATCGCGGGGTCGAAGAGCGGCCGGTAGTCGCGGTCGTTCTCCCAGGTGTCGACGTAGCGGATGTCCATCGCGATGTTCCACGCGAGGAGCGCGCCCCACACCACGGCGCCCGTCGTCGCGATGGTCGCGCGAAGCGCCATGCCTCGCGTCTGTCCGTCGCCGAGGTGCTGCGTGACGATGGCGAGCAACGTCACGAGATGAAGGGCGGGCATCGGCCAGATCGTGAGCAGGTGGTGCGAGCCGCCGACCTGGCGCGTGGCGGCGATCGCCACGACGAGAAAGGCGGTGGCGGCGGTGAGGAACGCGAGGAAGCGGCGCGCCGGCGTCCACGGCCGCCACAGCGCGAGCAGCCCCACGGCGGTGACGAGCTGGACGATGAGCAGCACGTTGAACGCGATCGTCGCGGGCACGTCGGCGCCGAATACCCAGTTGATGATCGACATGCCGCTGAAGGTCGCGGCGTAGAGGTTCCAGACCTTGGCGAGCTGCGCGCCGAGCGTCAGCGTGCCCGCATCGCCCAGGATGTCGAGCTGCGCGGCGCGCCGCACGAGCGTGACCATGCCCCACACCAGGAGCGCGATCGTCAGCCCGGCGATGAGCGGCTGCCAGGGCCGGCCGTCGCGCAAGCGCAGCGCGGCGAGGCGGCCGGCGACGACACCGGTCGCGGCGAGCCACGCGCCGATCACCCACACGAAATTGAGCTTGTCCGCGAACCCGACGAGGAAGGCGGCGCACAGCACGATGAGCCAGCGCTTGCGGCCCGTCTGCAGCCATCGCCACAGGGCGATCAGCGAGAGCACGCGCAGGAAGGCGGCGATGACGTGCGGGCCCCAGTCGAGGCGGGCATGATTGAGGATGACGGGATCGGTGGCGAGCAGCGCCAGCAGCAGCGCCGCCCACGCAGCGCCCAGCTCGCGGCGCACGAACGAGCCCAGCAGGAGGATGGCGAGCGCGGCGAGCAGGATCGCGGGCAGCCGGACGGTCCACACGTTGGCTCCGAACAAGCCGATGAGCGGCGCCGACAGCCACGCCTTCACCGCGCCGACGTAGCCCAGCGTCTGCATGAGCGGGAAGCAGCCGACCTGCATCGTGACCGCGGCGTCGACGTCGCAGTCGCCGAGCACCCGCAGCGAGACGGGGACGAAGATCACTTCGTCGTAGTAGTAGCCCGGCTTGTCGAGCGCGACCGTGGCGAGCGCGAGAAAGATCCCGACGAACACCAGCGGAAGCGCGTAGCGGGCGAGATAGGACAAGGGCGGATTTTGAGACCGAGCCGCGTGGAGTAAACGCCAAGGCGAACCCGAAGGTCAAGCGCGGCTTGAGCCCCAGGTCGCGCTGCGCCGGGGGAGGCGTAAAATCGACGCTCGGTCGTGGCACTGGCGAAGAAGGCATCATGGATAGCGTCGATCTCGAGGTTCTGAAGCGCAGCGCGGAGTGGCTCGATGCGGGGCGTCGCGTGCTGCTCGTGACGGTGGTGAAGACGTGGGGCAGCTCGCCGCGGCCCGAGGGCGCGATGCTCGCGGTGCGCGACGACGGCCTCGTCGTCGGGTCGGTGTCGGGCGGCTGCATCGAGGACGACCTCATCGACCGCACGCGCCGCCTCGGGATGAACCAGGCTGCTGCGGAGACGGTCACTTACGGCGTGTCCGCGGACGAGGCTCGCCGCTTCGGCCTGCCGTGCGGCGGCACGATCCAGCTCGTGGTCGAGCCGCTCACCAGGTCCTCCGGCATGCGCGCGCTGCTTCGCGAGATCGAGGCGGGGCACCTCGTCGCGCGGCGGCTCGACCTTCTGACCGGCGAGGCGACCCTGCACCCGGCGCGCGCGGTCGACGGCCTCGGCTTCGACGGCAAGACGCTCACCACGATCCACGGGCCGCGCTACCGCATGCTCGTGATCGGCGCGTCGCAGCTTTCGAAGTACCTCGCGCAGATCGCCGTCGGGCTCGACTACCAGGTGACGATATGCGACCCGCGCGAGGAGTACACCGAGACGTGGGACATCCCCGGCGTGACGCTCGTGCGCACGATGCCCGACGACACGGTGAAGGCGATGCGACTGGACGAGCGCTGCGCGGTGGTCGCGCTCACGCACGACCCGAAGCTCGACGACCTCGCGCTCATGGAGGCGCTCAGGTCGCCGGCCTTCTACGTCGGCGCACTGGGGTCGCGGGCCAACAACGCGAAGCGCCGCGTGCGCCTGCTCGAGTTCGACGTGACCCCGCAGGAGATCGCGCGCCTGCACGGGCCGATCGGCCTGTATATCGGCAGTCGCACGCCGCCCGAGATCGCGGTCTCGATCCTCGCCGAGATCACGGCGGTGAAGAACGGCGTCGCCCTGCCGGACGATGCGAAGATCGAAGTGGCGAAGGAGCGCATCGGGACCTCGGTCGCCTGTCAGACGGCCTGAGGAGCCGGACGGCGGTCATGCTACAGTGGCGGGCAAACGATGCCCGCCCGAGGTGCTATGCCCGCTCCGTCCCGCCGCACCTCGCGGCTGTTGTTGCCTTACGGGTCCCTGCGTGTTCCCCGATTCGCCTGTTTGTGGCGCTCGCTTGCGCCGGCAGCGCTCTTCGCGGCCTGCGGGCTCGCCCATGCGCAGTCGGACAGTGAACCGGCCAAGGCGCAATCGGACGCCGAGCCGTCGCTGGGATCACTGTGGGCACCGGGTGCCTGGGACGCGCCCGAACCGTGGAAGACCGACCGCTGGTACTTCCAGGCCGCGTACTACACGTGGCACTTCCACTACGACCCGGCCCACAAGCAGTCGATCATGGGCATCGGGGAGTATCGCCTCAACGAGTATTGGCTCGGCGGCCAGTGGATCGCCGGCCTGGGATTGTTCACCAATTCGTTCGGGCAGTTCTCGCAATACTTGTACGGGGGGTTGATGTGGCGTCCGATACCGGATGAGCAGCCGTTCTACGTGAAGGTCTCCGCGGGCCTCCTGCACGGATACGAAGGCGAGTACAAGAACAAGATCCCTCTCAACTCGAGCGGCACCGCGCCTGCGATCATTCCCTCGGTGGGTTACTGCTGGGTCCGCTACTGCACGGAGGCGGTGCTCCTCGGCGGTGCCGGCATGCTGTTCACCGTTGGGATGACGGTGCCCTGACGAAGTCAGGATCGAAACGCGCCGGCCGCGGGCGCTCGAAGCTCATGTGCCGGCGGATATCGGCGAATCGCTGCTCGACGTCCTCGCGCGAGGCGCCGCCCAGGTTCAACGCCGCATAGCGGTAGCTGCCGAGCCATTTCATCTCTCGCGCGCGGCTGCCGCCGTGCTTGATGAACGTGTACAGCCGCGCGTCCGGGTGGCGCTCGGCCAGCCAGCGGAGCTGCGCCCGGTCGGGGGCGATCTTCACCGCGCCGTCGAATTCGCGCAGCACGAAGCTCGTTGCGGCCCGGAAACGGCCCTGGCCGCGCACCCAGCGCGGAGCGCGGCCGGTTGCGAGGTCCGCGAGGACCGCGTAAGGATGCGTCCCGTCGACCTTGTCGTAGATATCGCCGAACTGCGCGGCGAGCCGCGGGTTGATCTCGACGATGTGCATGCGGCCCGTCGCGGGCTGCCAGAAGAGCTCGACGTTGAACGCGCCGTGGTCGAACTCGACCGCGCGCACCGCGCGCTCCGCCACCGTGTAAGCCGCGGCCTGCGCGCTGGCGGGAAGGCGCGAGGGGTATTCGAAGCGCGCGAAGGCCCGCGTACCCGGATACATGACCGAATCGACGATGCCGAAGAACCCGATCGCGCCGCGGTGCATCCAGCCGTCGACATTGATCTGCACGCCGTCGAGAAGGCTTTCCCCGATCATCTGCAGCGGATCGACCCGAAACTCACGGTGCTCTCGCATGATGTCCGCGAACGGGCGCACGAGGCGCCGGATGATGTGCGTCTCCCACGGCCGGAACGTGAGATGGCGCGCGAGGTCGTCGGGATCCTCGACACGCTTCGCGAGTACCGAATACGCCGCCTTGACCGGCTTGACGAAGAAGGGGAACGGCAGGCCGGGATCGCGCGAGGCGATGGACGCGTCTTCGAAGGCGCACGGCAGGAGTACCACGCGCGGGTTCGCCTCCGGCAGCGCGCGACTCAGCGCGCAGCGGGCGTAATACTTGTGCTGGGCGCGGATGATCGCCGCGGGATCGGTGCCGGGCAGGCCGAGCTCCCGGGCGAGCGTTGCGGCGAGCAGCGCGCCGTACTGCTCGTTGGTCGACACCACGCCCGCAACGCCGGCATTGCGATAGCGCCGCGCGAGCCTCGCGAGCCAGCGCCTCGCGTCGAACCACAGGAGGTTCGCGTTCTCCGGGAACCGGAAAAGGTCGAAGCCCTCGCGCACGACGGCGAACCGCTCGCCGATCGCGCGCTCGCTCGCGAGTGCGGCCGCGTCCCAATCGTCGGGAAAGAGGAAGAGGAGCTTCGGCTTCATGCGGAGGGGACCGGAGCCCGACGTCCCATCATGCGATGGCGACGCCGATCACCAGCAAGAGGGCGAGCCCCAGCGCGACCCCGACGAGGAACGACCGCAGGCGGGTGAGGCGCGAGCGTTGGTTGGCGTATGGCGTAGGCATGACGAAGACCGGTGTTTGTCCCTTCTCTCTCTTACGCGCCTTTCGCCTTCGCGGATGAGGCCTTCCGCACCACGATGGGGAACAGCGCCAGCAGGCCGAGGAGCGCGAACGCCCCGAAAGTCTGCCACGACACGAGGCCCTGCAGCGAGTCGATGCGGCCGAGCGTCTCGCCCAGGTTCACGAACACGAACGTGGAGGGAACGATCCCGATCAGCGTCGCCAGCACGAACGTCCGCAGCGGTATGGACGTCAGCGCTGGGGCAAGGTTCACGAGGAAGAACGGGAATGCGGGGACGAGGCGCAGGAATAGCATATAGCTGAAGGCGTTTTCCGTGAAGCCGGCGTTGATCCGCTCGCCGAGGGGTCCAAGCCGCCTGCGCGCGGCGTCGGCGACGATGTAGCGCACGGACAGGAAGAGCAGCGTGGCGCCGATGGTCGCAGCGCAAACCACCAGCACCGTGCCCACCCAGCTGCCGAAGATGAACCCGACGGTCAGCGACAGCAGGAGGCTGGCGGGCAGGCTGAACGCGGCCGCGGCGACGTACGCAGCGAACGCGACGGCGAGCGCGGCCGCGTAGTGATCCTGTGTAAAGCCCAGCAGCGCGTCGCGGTTCGCGTTGATCGTGCCGAGCGACAGGTAGCGCGGGCCCCCGAGGGCGAAGAAGGCGGCGATGGCGGCGACGAGGAGGAGCGCGAGCGCGATCCGGAGCAGGGTACGGGTGCTCATGGCATGCCCCGAAGCAAGGCGCCATCGTCAAGCCGCACGAGGGTCGCGCGCGGCCTGCGCTTTCGCGAGGTCGGGCGCCGGCAGGTCGTACTCCAGGCCGTCGACGAGCTCGGCGATGGAGTACGAGCGCGTGAGGTCGCCGAGGAGCGAGCCCACCTTCTGGCGCAGGAGAAGGCGTCGCACCCGATAGTGTGCGTCGGCCAGGTGAACGGCGATGCCCGATTCCGCCGCCCGGCGCGCGAAGTCGCTCAGCATGCGGACGGTGGACAGGTCGATGTCGGTGGTGAAAGCGAGGTCGATGACCATGCGCCGCACCGAAGGGTCGGCGCGCTCGAGGATGCTCAGCATGTGCTCGCGCACGTTGTCGACGTTGAAGTACAGGAGCGCGGCATTGACGCGGAACACGACCACGCCGGGGACGCCGCGCGCGTTCGGGTGGCGCACGAGGGAGGCGAAGTGATCGGTGCCTTCGATGCGGCCGAGCAGCACGCACTCGGGAAGCGCCAAGCGCCGGATCAGCATGGCGAGCGAGAAGATGCACGCGACGAGCACGCCCTTCAGTATGCCAAGGCCGAGGACGGCGGCGATCGTCACCAGGGCGATCAGGAACTCGGACTTGGAGACGTTGCGGAGCTGGCGCAGCTCGTCGACGTCGAACATGCTCTGCACCGAGGCCAGCACCAGCGCGGCGAGCAGCGGCTGCGGCAGGCGGTCGAAGAGCCCGGTCAGGAAGAGCAGCACGATCGCCATCCAGGCCGAGCACACGACGAGCGACAGCGGCGTGCGGGCGCGCGCCTCGTCGTTGACGAGCGACTGCGACAGGCCGCCGGCCGAAGGAAAGCCGTGGCCGACGGCGATCGCCGCGTTGGCGAGCCCGAGCCCGACGAGCTCGCGGTCCGGATCGATCGTGTAGTCGTGGCGCAGCGCAAGCAGCCGCGCGGCGGCGATGCCCTCGTTGTACGCGAGCATGAAGCAGGCGAGCGACAACGGCATGAGCGCGTCGAGCTCGCTCCAATGCAGGTTGGGGAGCGCCGGCCACGGGATGCCGCGGGCGAACGTGCCGACGCTCGCGATGTTGAGCGACTCCGCGGCGGGCAGCTCCATCACGACCAGCGCGAGCGCGACGACGATCAGCGGGATCGGCCATCGCGGCCGCAGCGCATGACCGATCTGCAGGGCGAGGAACGCGACCACGCCGAGCGCGAGCGAGGGCAGGTGAACGCCTGCGATATTGCGCGCGATGTGGGCGAGCGTGCGCCACATGTCGCCGTGGCTGCCGGCGAGCCCGAACAGGAGGGGGAGCTGGCTGACCCCGATTACGAAGCCGGCGCCGATCTTGAACCCCGTGAGCACCGTCTCGGAAATGAAGTGAACGATGCCGCCCCAGCGCATCATCGCGGCGAACAGTGCGAAGATCCCCACGAAGAATGCGGTAGCGGCGGCGAGCTCGGCGTAGCGGCCCGGGTCGCCCGAAGCGAGGCCGCCGAGCGTGACGGCGAGTGTGAGCGCGATCGACGACGTGGGACCTACGGCGAGCTGGCGCGACGTGCCGGCCACCGCATACGCCACACCCGCGAACAGGTAGCAATACAGGCCTGTCTGCACCGGCATGCCGGCAAGCTGCGCATAAGCGATCGAGCTCGGCACGGCGTACGCGGCCAGCGTGCTGCCGGCGAGCACGTCGTCGCGCGCGTCGCGCGCGCGGTATCCGGCACGCCACGGCAGCCACGCCATGCGCGTCGGATGCGGTTCGGCATCGGGCGCGGCAGGAGGCACGTGAAAGACGGTCCCGTTAGATCGTTCGGACGTGAAGCAGCGCAGTGTAGCAAGGCGCGGCCTGGGCCCCGCTATCTGCCATAATCACAGGTTTGGCAAGCGCCGCCCGCAAAGGTTACTCGTGTTTGTCCCGGTTCTCCGCTTCCTCGTCTTCGCCGCGCTTGTGGCGGCGCTACCCGCCTCCGCCCAGGCGCCGGCAGCGCCCAAGCCCGATCCCGCCGCCCTCCTCGCCGCCGCGAAGGAGGCGAGCGGCGGCGCCGCGTGGGATGCGCTGCGCACGCAGCACAGCACTGTCCGGCTCACCAGCGACAAGCTGGAAGGCAGGGTCGATCGCTGGAGCGATATCGAGACCGGCCGTTCGGTGCTTCAGTACGCCATCGGCCCGCTGACGGGCGCCGCGGGTTTCGACGGCAAGACCGTCTGGACTCAGGAGGGCACCGATCCGCCGAAGACCGAGACGGGCACGGTGGCGCTCGAGCTCGCTGCGAATGCCGCCTACCGCGACCGCTTGGCGTTCTGGTACCCGCAGCGCGCGAAGGCCGCGATCGAGTACAAGGAGCGTGCCGAGGTCAGGGGACACCAGTACGACGTCGTGATGATCGTGCCCCTCGGGGGGCGCGCCTTCGAGTTCTGGATCAGCGCCGAGACGCACCTCATCGAGTTCCTGTCGGAGCGCGAAGCCGACGTCACGCGAACCGAGGTCTATTCGGAATGGCACGAGGTGCAGGGCGTGAAGATTCCTTACCACGTGCGCACCTCGCGCGGCGATCCCAAATTCGACGAGGTCGTCGACGTACAGCGGATGGTGTTCAACGAGCCGCTGACGAACGTCGCGTTCGGCCCGCCGAGCCCGAAGGAGGAGTTCATCTTCCCCGCGGAGCAGGCCTCGGTGGAGGTGCCGTTCGAGGCGCTGAACGGGCACATCTTTGTGCGGGTGATGCTCAACGGGCGCGGGCCGTTCCGCATGCTGTTCGACGCCGGCGGCGCGAACGTGCTGTCCACCTCGGTGGCGACGATCCTCGCAGGCGAGGGCAGGGCGGTCCCCAAGGTGATGGCGGTCGCGAGCACGATGATCAACGGCGCCGAGCTCACGGGTCAGCGCTACACGGTCGCCGACATCGAAGGCTTCCTGCGCAGGGTGGAGGGCCTCGACGACGTTGCCGGCGTCATCGGCCTCGAATGGTTCGTGCGCTTGCCGGTCAAGGTCGACTACGCGCGCTCGCGTCTGACCTTCTACGATCCGTCGCAATTCAAATACGCGGGCAACGGCACGCGAGTCGCCGTCGCGGCGCGCGGGCGCCTGCCGCAAGTGCGCGGGAGCATCGACGGTACGGAAGGCTCGTTCGATATCGACACCGGCAGCCGCGGCTCGCTCACTTTGAGCCCGGCGTTCGTGGCGAAGAATGACCTCGCGAAGCGCTATGTCGCGAAGAACGTGGCGATCACGGGCGCGGGCGCGGCCGGGCCGGTACGTGCCGCCCTGGCGCGCGGAAAGATGCTCAAGCTCGGAAGCGTGGAGGTGCCGAACCCCGTGATCGCGATGCCGAAGGTCGAGGGGGAAGTTGCGAAGACCGACGTCGCCGGCAATGTCGGCTACGGCATCCTGCGGCAGTTCGCGGTGACGTACGACCTGCCCAACGACGCGCTGTACTTCGAGCGTTACCTCAACTTCGGCACGCCGGACATCGCCGACCGCGGCGGGCTCTGGCTCGAGCGCGCCGACGACGGTTTCAAGGTGATCGACGTGGTGGCCGGCGGCCCGGCCGCAACCGCGGGGCTCAAGGCCGGCGACGTGATCGTCGAGGTCAACGGCTTCCCGTGGGCGCAGACGCCGCTGCCCGCCGTACGCGACGCCATGCGGCTGCCGGTGGGATCGCGCGTGCGCGTCAAAACCTCCACCGGCAACGATGTGACGATCGTCCTGCGCGATCTCGTCTAGGCTCTCGCCGAGCCGCCGAAGGACGGCCGCCGGCCACGCGTCCTGCTGGACCCGCGGTCGGGGCGCATAGGACCGAGATTGCAGTCATTCAACGATCTCATCGGCACGCAAAAGGACGGATTGAGGGACGGCAAGTCCGAGCGTCCTTGCGGTTCCCGGATTGACAACCAGCTCGAACTTGTTCGGTTGTTCGACAGGGATATCGCTTGGGTTGGCGCCCTTCAGAGTCTTGTCCACCTGCATGGCAGCGCGGCGGAACATCTCCGAAACGCCGACGAGCTATCACTCAATCACCTTGGGACGTAGCATGCTGGGGCGCCGCCGACTCCCGGCGCGAAATCGAGCTTCGGGTGCAATGGGCAACCGTCTCCAAGGCGCCCCCGAGCCGAACAGGCGGCACCCTCTTTGGCCCTTCCCTTCGCGAAATCGCTAACGGCTCATCGAGCCGCCATGTTGCGAACGCCCCGGCGGGGACGCCTCGGCGACAGGCCGCTATCCCCGCTTCCTTTTTCCCAGGAGCAGGTTGGCCTCGGGCTGCTACCGTGCTTCCAGCGCGGGCGCCGCGATGCGCGCGACCGCGTGCTCGAGGTCGGCCACGGCGCGCGCAACGTTCGCGAGCTTGTCGAGGCCGAAGAGCCCGATGCGGAAGGTCTTGAAGTCCGCGGGCTCGTCGCATTGCAGCGGTACGCCGGCGGCGGTCTGCAAGCCTTCCGCGATGAACTTGCTGCCGCTGTGCACGCCGGGGTCGTCGGTGTAGCTCACGACGACGCCCGGCGCCTCGAACCCCGGCGCGGCGACGCTCGGCATGCCGTGGCGCGCAAGCAGCGCACGCACCTTCGAACCGAGGTCGAGTTGCGCCGCGCGCGCCTTCTCGAAGCCGAAGCGCTCGGTCTCCCTCATCGTGTCGCGCAGACGCGTCAGAGCGTCGGTCGGCATCGTCGCATGGTAAGCGTGCCCGCCTTTCTCGTAGGCCTCCATGATGCCGAGCCAGCGCTTGAGATCGCAGGCGAAGCTCGTGCTGGTCGTGCTCTCGACGGCCGCGCGCGCGCGTTCCGAGAGCATCACCAACGCGCAGCAGGGCGAGCTGCTCCACCCCTTCTGCGGCGCGCTGATGAGCACGTCGACCGCGTTCGCCTCCATGTCCACCCACACGGCGCCCGACGCGATGCAGTCGAGCACGAACAATCCGCCGGCCGCGCGCACCGCTTCTCCCACCGCGCGCAGGTAGCCGTCCGGCAGAAGGATTCCCGAGGCGGTCTCGACGTGCGGCGCGAACACGACGTCGGGCTTGCCGTTGCGGATGGCCGCGACGACTTCCTCGACCGGCGGCGGGGCATACGGCGCCTGTCTTCCGCCGCGGATCGGGCGCGCCTTGAGCACGACGCTCTGCGCCGGGATGTGGCCCATGTCGAGGATCTGCGTCCAGCGATAGCTGAACCAGCCGTTCCTGATCACGAGACATTGCTTGCCGGTCGCGAACTGGCGCGCCACCGCTTCCATGCCGAAGGTTCCGCTTCCGGGCACGACGACCGCGGCGTGCGCGCGGTAGACGCGCTTGAGGGTCGCCGCGATGTCGCGCATGACACCCTGGAAGCTCGCCGACATGTGGTTGAGCGCGCGGTCGGTGAAGACCACGGAATATTCGAGCAATCCGTCGGGATCGACGTCGGGCAAAAGGCCTGGCACGGTGGACTCCGGAGGAGGCTGAACGGCGTAGGTTAGCACGCCGCGTGCGGCGGGCCCGGGGGTCGGGGCTATCGCCTCGGCAGGGAAAAGGTGAACGTCGACCCCTTGCCGGGCTCGCTCGCGACCCACAGGCGCCCGCCGTGGAGCTCGATGAACTTGCGCGAGATCGGCAGGCCGAGTCCCGTGCCCCCGATGCGCTTGTCGGCGGCGCCGACCTGGCGGAACTCCTCGAATACCGCTTCCTGATCCTCGGGCGCGATGCCCACCCCCGTGTCCTTCACGGACACCTCGACGCGATCATCGAAGCCCGCAGCGCGCACGTCGATCGTGCCGCCCTCGGGCGTGAACTTGAGCGCGTTGGACAGCAGGTTGAGCAGCACCTGCTTCACCTTGCGCTCGTCGGCCCGCACGACGCCGACACCTGGCTCGAAAGAAGCGCCGATCGCGATGCCGCGTCGCTGCGCGCGCTCCCGCACGAGCGACAGCGTGTGGCCGATCGCCATCGGCAGGTCGACGTCCGAGGCGTCGAGCTCCATGCGGCCCGCCTCGATCTTGGAGAGGTCGAGGATGTCGTTGATGAGTGCGAGAAGGTGGCGCCCGGATTCGGCGATGTCCGTGACGTACTCCGCCTGCTTGTCGTTCAAGTCGCCGAACAGCCGCTCGCCCAGCACCTCCGAGAACCCGATGATGGCGTTGAGCGGCGTGCGCAGCTCGTGCGACATGTTCGCCAGGAACTCGCTCTTGTGCCGGCTCGCCGTCTCGAGCTCGCGGCTCTTGATCTCGATCTCGCGGAACAGCCGCGCGTTCTGGATGGCGATCGCCGACTGCGCGGCGAACGTCTTGAGGAGCTCGATCACCTGGGGGTCGAAGCGACCCGCGAGCTTGCGATTGACCGCGAGGCCGCCCAGGAGCTGATTGTCGCGCGTGAGCGGGACCGCGAGCAGCGAGCGGTAGCCGTGTCGCGCGAGCACGTCGCGCGCGGGGCTCTGGTAGCTCGACGTGTCGAGGAGGTCGACGATCTCCACCGGGGCGCCGGCTTGCGCCATGCGCCCCAGCACGCCTTCTCCCACGCGGATGGGATGGGCCCGCATCACCTCGACCAGGTCCGGCGGCAGGCGATCGCTCGTGTGCATGTGGAACTCGCCGTGCGCCTCGTCGTACTCGAAGATCGAGCCGCCGTCCACGCCGGTAAGCTGCGTCGCACGCGCGACGATGGTCGACAGCACGGTGCCAAGGTCCAGCGTCGAGCTCACTGCCTGCCCGACCTCGCCCAGCGCGCGCAGCTCGCCGACGGAGCGCGTGAGCTGCGCCGTGCGCGCCTGAAGCTCGGTGAACAGGCGCACGTTCTCGATGGCGATCACCGCCTGGTCGGCGAAGGTCTGTAGAAGAGCGACTTGGCGCGGCGGAAACGGCCCGGGCTCCGAGCGGACGACGGCGATGGCGCCGATGGGCGCACCCTCGCGGATCATGGGGACCGATACGATGCTGCGATAGGACATTACCGCCGCCAGATGGCCGTGCGCAAAGTCGGGATCCTGCAGGAGGTCCGGAATCTGCTCGACGCGGCCGCTTTGGACCGCGCGCGCCGAAGCGCTGCCGCGCCCGGGGCGCATCGGGTAGACGCGCTGCACCGCTTCGAGGCCATCGGGCGTCAGGCCGTGCGACGCCACGAAGTGAACGAGGTTGCCGTCGAAGCGGAAGACGTGGCAGTGGTTGGCGCTGCACAGCCTTGCCGCGCTGCGCGCGATGACGTCGAACACCGGTTGCGTATCGGTGGGCGACTGGCTCATGGCGCGCAGGATCTCGCTCGTCGCGGTCTGTTGCTCGAGCGCTTCCGTGAGATCGCGGTTGCGCGATTGCAACTCGGTGAACAGGCGCACGTTCTCGATGGCGATCACGGCCTGGTCGGCGAAGGTCTGGAGCAGATCCACCAGGATCGCCGGCGTTTGCCCGGACTCGCGCCACGCAAGGACGATGACGCCCACGACGGCGCCGTCGCGAATCATCGGGACGCCGAGCATTCGCCGCAGCCCGAGGGCTGCCGCATGCTCCTTGTCATATGCCGGATCGGACAGGACATCGTCGCTGTGCTCGACCTTGCCGCTTCGTATGACTCGGCCCGACATGACGGATGCGTCACCCGGCCGCACGGGATATCTCCTGCGCAGCTGATGTTCGTCCTCCGGCGAGAATCCGTGGCAGGCGGCGATATGCAGCAGGTTTCCGTCGTATCGCAGTACGTTGCACCGCACCGCGCCGCTCAGGCGATGCGCGTTGCGAGCGATCGTCTCGAAAACAGGAGAAGCGTCAGTGGGCGAGCGGCTGATCACCCGCAGAATCTCGCTCGTCGCGGTCTGCTGCTCGAGCGCCTCCGACAGGTCGCGGTTGCGCGACTGCAGCTCGGTGAACAGGCGCACGTTCTCGATCGCGATGACGGCCTGGTCGGCGAACGTTTGCAGCAGCGCCACTTGGGAATCCGAGAAGCGGCCCGGCTCCGGCTTGCCTACGGTGATGGTGCCGATCGGGCGTCCTTCACGCATGAGCGGGACCGCGAGCGTGGAACGAAACGCCGCACGCAACGCGAGGTCCTGAACCTCGTATTCCGGGTCCGCGACGACGTCGGGAATCGTGACCACGCGGCCTTCGAGGATCGCTCGCGCCGACGTGCTGTTGCGGCCGATGCGCATCGGAAACGCCTCGCGCATCGCGGCGGCACCTTCCGCGGTGAGATTGGCGGAGGCCACGAGCGCCACGTTGTCGCCCTCCACCCGCGTCACCAGCGCCGATGCTGCTCCGCAAAGCTTGAGTGCGGCGGCGGCGATGGTGTCGAATACGGGCTGCACGTCGGTCTGCGAGCGGCTGATCACCCGCAGGATCTCGCTCGTCGCGGTCTGCTGCTCGAGCGCCTCCTGCGTGGCGCGGAACTGGCGCACGTTGGTGATCGCGATGGCGGCCTGATCGGCGAACGTCTCGACCAGCGCGATCTGGTCGGGCGCGAAGGCTTCCGGCTTCGTCCGCCAGAGGATGAACGCTCCGAGCGGGTCGCCGCCGCTGACCAGCGGAACGGCCAGCACCGCGCCGAAGCCCGTCCGTTGCGCGTTGCGCCGCGCGTCCGGATACTCGCTGTCGATAAGCGGCCGGATGTCGGCGTGATGGATCGTCGCGCGGTCGAGCACGGCGCGCCCGGTGATGGACGTTCGGCGCAGGGGAACTTCGTACACGGGCGACTCGGTCTCGCCCTCCGCGGTGAATTTCGCCGAGGGGCGCATCGTGTCGCCGTCTACGAGCAGGATACGCGCGAAGGACACCTGGCACAGGCGTGCGGCCTGCTCGGCGATGCCCGCCAGCACCGGGTCGACGTCGCTCGAGGAGGCGGCCATGAGCCGCAGGATCTCGGCGGTGGCCGCCTGCTGCGCGAGCGCGTTGGCGAGGCGCTGCGCGGGCGTCGGCGCCTTGGCCGGGCGCTTGCTCGGCGAGCGCGCCGGGCGCGGCTTGGCGCTACCCTTGGAGGTCCTCGTTTCGCGGTCCAATGGGCTCCCCTTTGCCGACAGGCTAGGGGAATGTGCGCGCCATCGCAAGCTGACGCTAGTGGAAGTCGCGCGATTGCGTCGGCAGCGAGCCCAGCATCGGGGTGAGGTCGACCAGGCGCGCGGCGATGAGATGGACGACCTCGCCCTCACGCTCGACGCGGCCGTACACCGCCATGAGACGCGACCCCAAAAGCTCCCGGCGCTGGCGGTCGGACAGGTCGCGCCACACGATGACGTTGGTGGCGCCGGTCTCGTCCTCGAGCGTCACGAAGATGACGCCGCTTTTGGTGTCGGGACGCTGGCGGCCGATGACGATGCCCGCGGTGCGGCCGGTGCGGCCGTGCGGGGTGCGCGCGATGTCGGCGGCGGTGGACAGGCGCTTGCCCGCGAGCTGCCGGCGCAGGAGGGCGAGCGGATGGCGGCCCAGCGTAAGTCCCAGCGCGCGATAGTCGGCGACGATGTCCTGGCCTTCGGTGGGCGCGGGCAGCGCGGGGTCGCGCTCGTCGAACGTCGCGCCGGCGGCGGCAAGAATGGGCGGCAGCTTTTCGACACCCGCCACGTCCCACACGGCCTCGTGCCGATGGCCCGCGAGCGCGGCGAGCGCGCCGGCGGCGGCGAGCGCCGTGAGGTCGCGGCGATCGAGCCTCGCCCGCTGCGCGAGGTCGGCGACGTGCGCGAAGGGGCGTTGCGCGCGCTCGGCGACGATGCGTTGCACGCGCTCCTCTTTCAAGCCCGCGATCATGCGAAGTCCCAAACGCAGGGCGGGAACGGGTGCCATGCCTTCCAGCGTGCAATCCCATTCGCTCACCGTCACGTCGACGTTGCGCACTTCGACACCGTGGCGGCGCGCGTCGGCGACGAGCTGCGCGGGCGCGTAGAAGCCCATCGGCTGCGAGTTCAGAAGCGCTGCGCAGAACGCGGCGGGCTCGTAGCGCTTCAGCCACGACGACACGTACACGAGAAGCGAGAACGACGCCGAGTGCGATTCCGGAAAGCCGTATTCGCCGAAGCCCAGGATCTGCTGGTAGATCTGCCGCGCGAAGGCTTCCGACAGGCCGCGCTGTGCCATGCCGTCGATCAGCCGCTGCTCGAATTTTTCGAGTCCGCCGCGCCGCCGCCACGCCGCCATCGAGCGGCGCAGCTGGTCCGCTTCGCCCGGCGTGAAGCCCGCGGCGACGATCGCAAGCTGCATCACCTGCTCCTGGAAGATCGGCACGCCGAGCGTGCGCTCGAGCACGCTCTTCACCGCAGCGCTCGGGTAGGTCACCGGCTCCAGGCCCTGCCGGCGCTTCAGATACGGATGCACCATGCCGCCCTGGATCGGCCCCGGCCGCACGATGGCGACCTCGATGACGAGGTCGTAGAAGCAGGCGGGTCGAAGACGCGGCAGCATCGACTGCTGCGCGCGCGACTCGATCTGGAACACGCCGATGGTGTCCGCGTGCTGGCACATCTCGTACACGCGCGGGTCTTCCGCCGGAATGTCCTGCATGCGCATCGGCACGCCGCGGTATCGCGAGACCATGTCGAGCGCGCGGCGGATGGCGGAGAGCATGCCGAGCGCCAGGCAATCGACCTTGAGCAATCCCATTGCGTCCAGGTCGTCCTTGTCCCACTGGATGACCGTGCGGTCCTTCATGGCTGCGTTCTCGACCGGCACCATGCGCTCGATCGAGGCCCGCGCGATGACGAAGCCGCCGACGTGCTGCGACAGGTGGCGCGGGAAGCCCATAAGTTCACCCGTCAGCGTGACGAGCCGCATGATCAGCGGATTGTCCGGATCGAAGCCGGCTTCGCGGATGCGCGCGGGATCGATGCGGCGGCCGTCCCACCAGGCGAACACGCCGATGAGGCGGTCGACCTGGGCGAGATCGAGCCCAAGCGCCTTGCCGACGTCGCGCGTGGCGCTTTTCGGACGATACGTGATGAGCGTGGCGGCGAGCGCCGCGCGTTCGCGGCCGTACTTGCCGTAGACGTATTGCATCACTTCCTCGCGCCGCTGGTGCTCGAAGTCGACGTCGATATCCGGCGGCTCGTTGCGCTCCTTGCTGATGAAGCGCTCGAACAGCATGCTCATGCGCGAGGGATCGACCTCGGTGATGCCGAGCGCGTAGCACACCGCGGAGTTGGCGGCCGAGCCGCGGCCCTGGCAGAGGATTTCCTTGCTGCGCGCAAACGCGACGATGTCCTCCACGGTGAGGAAGTACGCCTCGTAGCGGAGCTCGGCGATGAGGGCGAGCTCGTGCTCGATCAATTCGCGCACGTCGGCCGGCGCCTGGTCCATGCCGTAGCGCCGCGCGAGGCCGGCCTCGACCAGCATGCGCAAGTGGGAGGCCGGCGTCTCGCCCGGCGGCACGAGCTCCTCGGGATATTCGTAGCGCAGCTCGTCGAGTGAGAAACGGCAGCGCGCGCAAAGGTCGAGTGTCGCATCGGTGAGCTCGCGCGGGTAGAGCGTGGACAGGCGCGCCCGCGAGCGCAGGTGACGCTCCCCGTTGGGAAAGAGCGCGTAGCCGCATTCGGCGAGCGGTGTGCGCAGGCGGACGGCGGTCAGCGTGTCCTGCAGGGCGCGACGGGCGCGAGCGTGCATGTGGACGTCGCCGGCGGCGGCGAGCGGAAGACCGGTGTGCGCCGCGATTTCGCGCAGCGAGGCGAGGCGCGCACGGTCGCCGCCGCGCGCGAAGAGCTCGGCGGCGACCCAGGCGCGACCGGGGAAGACGTCGGCGATCCAGCGCGCCTGGGAAATAGGGTCAGACCCCATTTCACGTTTGAAACATTTTGAAATGGGGTCTGACCCTATTTCGGGGATCCACAGCGCGGGACAGCGCGATGCGAGCGAGGCGACGTCGTGGCGGGTGAGCGAATAAGTGCCCTTCTTCGAGCTGCGGCGGCCGCGCGTGATGAGCTGCGCAAGGTCGCCGTAGGTCTGGCGGTCGGCGGCGTACAGCACGAGCTTCAGGCCGTCGGCGAGCGTGAGTTCGCTGCCGACGACGAGCGGCAGGCCGGCGTCCTTCGCGGCGAGATGCGCGCGGACCGCGCCCGCGAGCGAGCACTCGTCGGTGACGGCCAGCGCCGAGTAGCCGAGCGCCTGCGCGCGCTCGACCAGCTCCTCGGGATGCGACGCCCCGCGCAGGAACGAGAAGTTGGTCAGGCAGTGCAGCTCGGCGTAGGGCGGAAGCATCGGGCGGCCTCCACCGAAATATACCGTATAAATATGCGGTAGTCACTTCAGGCCCTGGGGTTGCGCCGCTCGGGCCGGCGAGTTCCCCGCTAAGATGCGGAGTCCTTTTCGCCGCCGATCCCCTTTCGCATGCCCGACATCGCGTTCGACCGCTTCTACCGCTACGCCGGCTTGACCGGCCTCCTCGACGCCTTCGCACGCGAGCACCCCGACCTGGTTTCGGTCGAGTCGATCGGGAAGAGCTATGAGGGTCGTGACATCTGGGTCGCCACCGTGACGAACACGAAGACCGGTCCTGCCGGCGAGAAGCCCGCATTCTGGGTCGACGGCAACATCCACGCGACGGAGGTCGCTGGCTCGGTCGCCAACGTCTACTTCCTGCGTACGCTAGTCCAAGGCTACGGCCGCGACGCCGACATCACGCGCGCGCTCGACACCCGCGCTTTCTACATTTGCCCGCGCATCAACCCGGACGGCGCGGAATGGGCGCTCGCCGACAAGCCGAAGTGGGTCCGCTCGAGCACGCGGCCCTACCCGCATGGCGAAGAGGATCTCGAAGGCCTGACGGTCGAGGACGTCGACGGCGACGGCCGCATCCTGCAGATGCGCTTCCCCGATCCGAACGGCGTGTGGAAGTCGCATCCCGAAGAGCCGCGGCTCATGATCCGACGGGATCCCACCGAGACGGGCGGTACCTACTACAGGATCGTCCCCGAAGGCACGATGCAGGACTACGACGGCTACACGCTGCGCGTGAAGAGGCCCGTGCAGGGGCTCGATCTGAACCGCAACTTCCCCGCATCGTGGCGCCAGGAGTTCGAGCAGCTGGGCGCGGGCCCGTATCCTGCCTCGGAGCCGGAAGTGCGCGCCGTGGTCGACTTCATCACGCGCCACCCGAACGTCACCGGCGGCATCTCGTTCCACACCTGGAGCGGCGTGCTGCTGCGCCCCTTCGAGCATACCGCCGACGAGGAGATGCACGCCGAGGACCTGTGGGTGTATCAGGCCGCGGGCCGCAAGGGGACCGAGATCACCGGCTACCCGCACATTTCCGTGTACCACGAGTTCCGCTACCATCCGAAATCGGTGATCGGCGGCACGTTCGACTGGATCTACGAGCACTTGGGCATGTTCAGCTGGGTGGTGGAGATCTGGTCGCCGATGCGCGAGGCAGGCATCACGGGCTACAAGTTCATCGACTGGTTCCGCGACCATTCGCCCGACGACGACCTCGCGATGCTGCGCTGGAGCGACGAGAAGTTGGGCGGCCTCGCGCACATCCCGTGGAAGCCCTTCGATCATCCGCAGCTCGGCAGGATCGAGATCGGCGGCTGGAACCGCTTCCACGCCTTCTCCAATCCGCCGCCGCCGTTGCTCGAGCGCGAGGTCGCCAAGTTCCCGAAGTGGCTGCTGTGGAACGCGCTCATATCGCCCAAGCTCGAGCTCGTGCACGCGGGCGCGCAGTCGGCGGGCGGCGGCAACTACACGATCACGCTCGTCGTGCAGAACACGGGCTTCCTGCCGTCGTACGTGACCAAGCGCGCGCTCGACCGCAAGACCGTGCGCGGGCTCGTTGCCGAGATCGAGCTTCCGGCCGGGGCCGCGCTCGTCCAGGGCAAGCGGCGCGAGGAGCACGGCCAGCTCGAGGGCCGCGCCTACAAGCACACCGGCATCTCGTTCTGGCCCGACTATCACGTCACCGATGATCGGATGAAGCTCAGCTGGGTGGTGCGGGGCAGCGCGGGTGACGTCGTGAATCTCGTGGCGCGGCACGAGCGGGCGGGGACCGTGCGCACCGCGGTGACGCTTCCATGAGCGCGAGGGTCCGCCTCGCGGGTTTCTGACCGACGCGATCGGGTTCTCCCGCACACCCCAATATTTTCTTGGGGAAAGCTCAGGGAATACCGTTTGCGGCGGAGCTGCCGCAAGCCTTACGCTTGCGTCATTCCGAAGAGCGCACCATGTTCAGCCTGCCGACCCTCGCCATCCTTGCCGCAGCGATCGTCGCGACGTCCTTCCTGTCCGGCATCTTCGGCATGGCGGGCGGGATGGTGCTCATGGGCCTGCTGCTCGCGCTCATGCCGCTGCCGAGCGCGATGGTCCTGCACGGCATCACGCAGATGACGTCGAACGGATGGCGCGCGTGGGTCTGGCGTGCGCACGTGGCCTGGGGCATCGTCGGGCGGTTCGCGGCGGGCTCGCTCCTGTCCGCGCTCGGGTTCGCCGCAGTCGCGGTCCTTCCGAGCAAGGGTGTAGCCCTATTGATCCTGGGCCTGACGCCGTTCCTCGCGCTCGCCCTGCCGGCGCATGCCCGCCTGAACGTCGTACGGCCGATGCACGCGGTGGCGAGCGGCGCGATCTGCATGGTGCTTCAGCTCCTGGCCGGCGTCTCGGGTCCCATCCTCGACACGTTCTTCGTGCAGTCGGGCCTGGGCCGCCGCGGCATCGTCGCGACCAAGGCCGCGGTGCAGACGCTCGGCCACTTCGTCAAGCTCGTGTACTTCGGCGCGGCGCTCGCGGTCATCGGCGGCGAGCTGTCGCCTTTGGTCGTGGTGATGGCGATCGGCCTGGCGATCGTCGGCACGCAGACCTCGCGCCACGTGCTCGAGCGGATCAGCGACGAGCAATTCAGGCGCTGGAGCCGCGGCATCATCATGGCGCTGTCGATCGCCTACGTGGGGCAGGGCGTCTACCTTCTGCACGCGGGCTCCTAACACTCCAGCGGCGCTTCGTCCATTGCCGCGATCTGCTCGCGCAACTCGAGAATGCGGTCCTGCCAGTAGCGGTGCGTGTTGAACCACGGGAACGCCGCCGGAAACGCGGGATCGTCCCAGCGCCGCGCGATCCACGCCGCGTAGTGCAGGAGGCGCAGCGTGCGCAGCGCTTCGACGAGGCGCAGCTCGCGGCGGTCGAGCGAGGCGAAGTCCTCGTAGCCCGCGAGGGCGTCGGCGAGCTGGCGCGTCATCGCCGCGCGGTCGCCGGACAGGAGCATCCACAGGTCCTGGATCGCCGGCCCCGTCCGCGCATCGTCGAAGTCGACGAAGTGCGGCCCGTCAGCGGTCCACAGCACGTTGCTCGCGTGGCAGTCGCCGTGCAGGCGGATCGCGGCGAACGCGCCCGCGCGCTCGAAGCAGCGGCGCACGGCGGCGAGGGCCATGGCCGACACGGTCTCGTAGGCTTCGCGCAGGTCGTCGGGAATGAAGCCGTTCGCGAGCAGGTAGTCGCGCGGCTCGTCGCCGAAGGACGGTATGTCGAGCGGCGGCCTATGCAGGAAGGGCCGTTGCGCACCGACGGCGTGGATGCGCCCGATGAAGCGGCCGAGCCAGGTGAGCGTGTCGCGGTCGTCGAGCTCGGGGGTGCGGCCGCCGCGGCGCGGGTACACGGCGAAGCGCAACTCCACGTCGTGGTGCAAGGTCGAACCCTCGAGGACGAGCGGGGCGACCGCGGGGATCTCCCGCTCGACGAGCTCGGCCACGAAGGCATGCTCCTCGGCGATCTGGGCGTCGGTCCAGCGCCCCGGGCGGTAGAATTTGACGACCACCGGGGCGGCGTCGTCGCAATGCACGAGATAGACGCGATTTTCGTAGCTGTTGAGGGCGAGGAGCCGGCCGTCTCCACGCACGCCGACCCGATCGAGGGCGTCGAGGATGCGGTCCGGCGTCAGCGTCGCGTAGGGGGCGGCCATGGCGCCGATTGTAAGGGCGTACGCTCCGGGGACGACCAAGGCGCACATGACTGACGAGACCTCGCTTGCCGCAACGCCCGCCCCCGCGGCCAGCTATGTGTATTACCGCCACGCGCTGCCCGTGCGCATCATGCACTGGATCAACGTCGTGGCGCTCACGGTCCTGTTCATGAGCGGCCTGCAGATCTTCAACGCCCATCCCGCGCTCAACTTCGGCCAAACGTCCTACGCGAGTCCTCCCGTGCTAGAAATCGGCGCACGCCTCCAGCCGAACGGTGAGCCGCAGGGCGTGACGCGCATCTTCGGGAGGGAGTTCGACACGACCGGCTGGCTGGGGTTGACCCGGGACGCGCACGGGCAGTACGCACGATCGACCTTTCCGCCATGGATGATGCTGCCCGGGCCGCAGTGGCTGTCGATGGCGCGCACGTGGCACTTCTTCTTCGCGTGGGTGTTCGTGCTGAACGGCCTCGCTTTCCTCCTCTACACGATCGCGAGCCGGCATCTGACGCGCGACCTCGCGCCCTCGGGCGAGGAGCTGCGCGGCATCGGCGCGTCGATCCGCGATCACCTTCGCTTCCGCCATCCCGCTGGCGAGGACGCAAAGCGCTACAACGTGCTGCAGAAGCTCGCTTATCTCGTCGTGATCTTCCTCCTGCTGCCACTCATCGTTCTCATGGGGCTCGCCATGTCGCCGTGGCTCGACGCGGTGCTCACGGGGTGGGTGAGCATCGTCGGCGGGCGTCAGTCGGCGCGCTCGATCCACTTCATCGTCGCGTGGCTGCTCGTCGCCTTCGTGCTGATCCACGTCTTCCAGGTGATCGTGACGGGGCTGTGGAACAACCTGCGCTCGATGATCACCGGCCGCTACCGCGTGAGCGCCTAGGATGAAAAGACCGTTCCGCCTTCGCAAGCGCCTGCCGCGGCGCACGTTTCTGCGAACCGCCGCGGCGTCGCTGTCCGCCCTGACGCTCGCAGGCTGCGACAACCTCTCGCGCACCGAGTGGTTCCCGAAGCTCCTGAACTCCGTGGAGCCGCTCAACGAGGCGCTCGCCAGGCTCGTCGGCCGCAAGGCGATGGCGCAGGAGTTCCCCGAAAAGGATCGCACCCCGACGTTCCGCAGCAACGGCACCGACGATCCCGGCACCGACCAGTACAACGCGTGGGTGCAGAACCAGTTCGCGGACTACGCGCTGGACGTCGGCGGCCTGTGCGAGGCGCCGCGCAAGTTCACGCTGGCGGACCTGCGCGCGCTTCCGTCGCGCACCCAGGTCACGCGCCACGATTGCGTCGAAGGATGGAGCGCGATCGCCAAGTGGAAGGGCGCGCGGCTTTCCGCTCTTCTCGACGCCGTGAAGGTCAGGCCCGAGGCGCGCTACGTCATGTTCTACTGCGCCGATCCGATGAACCAGGACGGCACCGATCTGTACTACGAGAGCATCGACTTCGACGACGCGCGCCACGAGCAGACGATCCTCGCCTACGAGCTCAACGACGAGCCGCTGCCGGTGCCGAACGGCGCGCCGCTGCGGCTGCGGGTGGAACGCCAGCTCGGCTACAAGCACGCGAAGTACATCACCGGCATCGAGTTCGTTTCCACGTTCGGCAACATCGCGGGCGGCAAGGGCGGCTACTGGGAAGACCAGGGCTACCAGTGGTACGCGGGAATATGACGCCGCGTTAAGCGGACGTGTGCGCCTACGGCGCATTCGTGCGTCAATAGCGCATGTCGAGGAAGAAGAAGCCGGCACAGCGCGCACCGGTCGCGCAGCCGGTCGCGTCCCCGCCGGCATTGGCGAGGAACCGCCTATGGCTCGGCGCTGTCGCGGCGGCGATCGTAGCCGCGGCCGCCCTCGCTTACTCCATCCTGCAACCGAGCCGCGCGCCGGAAACGCCGAAAGCCGCCGCCGCGCCCGAGCCGCAATTCGTGGGGGCGGCGGTCTGCGCGGGATGCCACGCGAAGGAGACGGACGCGTGGCGCGGCTCCGACCACGATCTCGCGATGCAGGTCGCCGACGCGAAGTCGGTGCTCGGCGATTTCTCCGGCGTCAAGTTCGCGCAGAAGGACACGGCCACGACGTTCTTCACGCGCGACGGCAAGCATTTCGTCAACACCGAAGGGCCCGACGGCAAGCCCGCCGACTTCGAGGTCAAGTACACGTTCGGCGTTCGGCCGCTGCAGCAATACCTGATCGAGCTGCCCGGCGGGCGCCTGCAGGCGTTCGGCGTGGCGTGGGACACACGGAGCAAGGCGGCCGGCGGGCAACGCTGGTTCCATCTGTACCCGGGACGCGTGCCGAAGCCGGGCGATCCGCTGCACTGGTCGGGGATCGACCAGAACTGGAACTTCCAGTGCGCCGAGTGCCATTCGACCAACCTGCGCAAGGCGTACGACGCCGCCAGCGCGACGTTCCACACGACGTGGTCCGAGCTGAACGTCGCGTGCGAGGCGTGCCACGGCCCGGGGTCGAGCCACGTCGCGTGGGCGAAGAAGGAGCGCGGCAGCGCCGATTACGCCGGCAAGGGGCTTGCCGTGGCGCTGGACGAGCGCAGGGGCGCGGCGTGGGCATTTGCGAGCGACGCGCACACGGCAACCCGCACGCCGGCGCGCGCGTCGTCGCGCGAGATCGACACCTGCGGCCGTTGCCACGCCCGCTCGGCGCGCTTCTCCGACGACTATGCGTACGGCAAGCCGGGAGGCGACGCGCAACGCCGCACGACGCTCGACGAAGGCCTGTACTGGAGCGACGGCCAGATGCGCGACGAGGTCTACAACTGGGGCTCGTTCCTGCAAAGCCGCATGAACGCGCAGGGCGTCACGTGCTCGGATTGCCACGATCCGCACTCGCTCAAGCTTCGCGCGGCCGGCAACGCCGTGTGCACGCAGTGCCACGCCGCGGCGGCCTTCGATACCCCCGCGCACACGCATCACGGCCAGGGCACCGCCGGCGCCGCGTGCGCGTCCTGCCACATGCCCACGACGACGTACATGGTGGTCGATCCTCGGCACGATCACTCGCTTCGCATCCCGCGCCCCGACCTCACGGTCAAGCTCGGCGTGCCGAACGCATGCAACGCCTGCCACGACAAGCAATCGGCGCAGTGGGCCGCCGACGCCGTGAGGCGCCTCTGGGGCGATCACCCGCCGCGCGGCTACCAGCAGTTCGCCGAGGCCCTCGCGGCAGGCACGGCGGGCGCAAAGGGCGCGCGCGGCATGCTGCTCACGATCGTCGACGATCCGTCGCAGCCGGCGATCGTGCGCGCGAGCGCGCTCGCGCGTCTCGGTCCTTGGCTCACGCCGACCGCGATCGCATCCGTGGCGCGGGCGCTCAACGATCCCGATCCGGTCGTGCGCACGGCCGCCGTGGGCGCGCTCTCGAGCGCGGACGCGCCGACCCGCGCACGCTACCTACCGCGCATGCTGTCGGACCCCGCGCGCGTGGTGCGGATGGACGCCGCGCTCGCGCTCGCCGGGCCGACGGAGAACGGACTTGCGCCCGATGCCCGGGCAGCGTTCGCACACGCGCTCGACGAATACGTCGCGGCTCAGAACTACAACGCGGACCGGCCCGAAGGCCACGCCAACCTCGGCAACCTGTACGCGCGCCGCAACGATGCGGAGCGTGCGATCGCGGAATACCGCAAGGCGATCGCGATCGATCCCACCTTCGTGCCGGCGTACGTGAACCTCGCCGACCTGTACCGCGCGCGCGGGGCCGATTCGGAAGCGGAGAAGGCGGCGCGCGAGGGGCTCGCGCGCAACCCGCAGGCCGCCGCGCTTCACTATGCGCTCGGGCTCACGCTGGTGCGCGAGAAGCGCGCCGCGGAAGGACTCGCCTCGCTCACCGAGGCGGCGCGCCTCGCGCCGGACGACGCGCGCTTCGCATATGTCTACGCAGTCGGCCTGAACGACGCCGGCCAGCCGGCGAAATCGAGACAGGCGCTCGAGGCCGCGCACAAGCGGCATCCGTACGATCGCGACACGCTCGAGGCGCTCGCGTTGTACGCCGCACACGACCGCCGCGCGGCGGATGCGCTCGCCTACGCGAAGCAGCTGCGCGATCTCGATCCGGAGAATCCGCAATACGCGCGGATGGTGCAGGAGCTCGAACGCCCGGACGTCAAATGAGCTAATTGCGGCCGTCGACGTCCGCGAGGCGGCAGATGAAGCCCCATCCGCCGCCGAGCTCGCTCACCGCGAGCATGAGCTCGTTGCGACCTTTCTTCAACGGGAGATAGACGGCATCGTTCTCGGCATTGACGATGCCGAGGAAGCCGGGATCGCGGAAGTTCTGCGCGCTGCGGCCGCGATAGAGGATCTGCCCATTCAGGAACACGCTCACGTCGTCGCTGTAGCCGATCTCGAGCTTCTTCACCTGGTCGCGGTCCGAGTCGACTGCCGTCTTCGCGTACAGGACCTGCATGCCCGGCTGCGGATCGAGCCGCTTCGACCAGTCGTTGGCGAACGTCACCCTCGGATGCGGGGCCTCGCGGTAGCGGTAGAGTACGACGAAGCCTGGCGGCTCCGCCTCGACGTCCTGCCAACGCATCGCCTCCTGCTCGGCGCGCGTGGGCGCCCGCTCGAGATTGCGCTTGAGCGCATCGAACGCGGGCGAGATGCTCCACTTGACGATCGTGCCCGCCGGCATCGGCGGCGGCTGCCTCTGCCACGGCGCGTCCGGTGTCGTGCGCACCTCGAAGTTGGCGAAATAGACGGCGCCGGTGAGCGCCGCCAGCGCGACCTCGCCGTTCTGCACGCCGCTCTTGAGGTCGCCCATCACGAGCGCGGGCTTGCTCATGTCCTTGACGTAGAGCTTCGCCTGGGCACCCGTGACCTCGAGGCGCATGTGGAACCACTCGTCGCGCGGAAGGTCGAGCTCGCCGGTGAAGCCGGGCCCGTTGTAGATCTGCCAGTTGAGCCCGCTGCCGAGGACAGGCGTGTATTGCATGGCGTCCGGCAACCCGGATTTGTGCTGACGCAAGTACACCCATTCGCCATTGGCGCCGTCGTCCGCGACCCGGAACTGAATGCCGAAGAAGCCGCGCGCGGCCGGCGTGACGACGTCCACGTCGATCACGCCGTCGCGCATCAGGAAATCCTTGACGGCCGCCGCGCCGCCGTCGAGGAAGATCGTCTTGCGCCCCTGGTATTGCGCGACCTCGGCGCGCCCTTGGAAGTCCCAGCGGGACGAATCCGGGGAAAGGGAGAGCGTTTCGCAGTGAGCCGCGCTTGCGGCAAGGAGCGCGAGCGCGCCCGAAGACAGGTATCGATGCATGGTGGCTTTCGACCCGCTAGGACAAGTGGATGCGATAGCGTAGCCCGGGCTTGCAGCCGAACTGCGCCGGCTTGACGAAGCGCTCCACGAGCTCGCCTCCATTGGCCTCGATCACGCGCTGCGACGCGAGGTTGTCGGGATCGGTCGTGATCTCCACGTAGGGCAGTCCGACCGAACGTGCTTCCGGCAGCAGCAGGCCAAGTGCGACCGTAGCGTAACCCATCCGCTGCTTCCACGGTACTACCGCGTAGCCGATGTGGCCGAGGCAGTGCGGCGGCAGTGCCGTGGTGCCGGGCTGCCAGCGCAATCCGATGGCGCCCGCGAATTCGCCGTCCCAGAGCCAGAGTCTGATGCTCGGAAGCCTCGGCACGAGCGAACCGTCGGGCAGCTTGACCGGCGCGCCCCTGCCCTCGCGATCTTCGAGCGATGCGATGAACGCATCGGCGTTGGCGCGGATCCTCTCGAGCTCCTCGGCGGCCGCCGCCGCGCCGCGGACGTTGTCGGCCGACCAGCCGCGCTCGAGCGCCGCGACGTAACCTGCGAGGTGCTCGCGGGCCGGGCGGACCAGGTGCATCAGTTCTGGATGACGTTAACCGGGCAGAACGTGTTGAGCACGAGCGCTGCGGCGCGATCGTATGACGGCGACAGCGTGTCGGTAGTCTCGTCCTTGACCACGTTGCCGTTCAGATCGAACGACACGCGCTCCATCGCGACCGCATATCGGGGCGTGCAGTTGAACCCGTAGTAGATGCGCTGCGTCTTCGCGTAGCACCCGCGCGGCGGCGAGCAGTCGACGGAAAGCGTCGGGTCGTAAAGAACCCATACGCCGCTCACCCCCGGGAATCGCGGCGATGGACCCAGCGTGTTCATGTCGATGCTCACCGCGCCGGAGAATGACGGGATGGAGTCGATGCCTGCGGCAAAGGGCATCCCGGGCGCAATCGCGAGCGCGGCGAGGATCGTGAGGGTCTTGTCACGCGGCATGGCTTCACCGTGTCGTCCAGTCGAGGTACTTCCCGCTGTCGGCGCCGTCGTGCTTGCGCATCCGGGAACGGGATTGCGTGGCGCCGGGCCCGGAGACGACCCGGACTTCGGGCGCTTGGCAGTAAGCCGACGGCACGCCGTAGCGCCGGCAGATCGAGCAGTTGCAATCGGTGAGCGTGTGTGGGCGGCGTGGAACGGAAGCGTACGCCTCCCGGCCGCACTTGGTCAAAGCGGCGCGTGCTTTCAGGCAAACAGCCCGTGCATGAACCACTCGCCGTCGTCGATGCCGTAGCGGTGGTCGCGGTAGATCCACGCGGTGGCGCCGTCGGGTGTATCGGCCACGAAGTAATCGCGGCGCACGTCGCCCCCGTCCCACCAGCCCGATTCGATGCGCTCCGGCCCGTCGCGCAGCACCCACGGCTGCGCCTCGATCAGGTTGGCGAGCGGCGCGGGCTCGCCGAGGAGCCAGATCGGGCGCGGCGCATCCGGCAAAGGCGCCGGCGCGCGCGCGGGCTGCGAAGGCGCGTCGCGCACCGCGAGCTCCGGGCGGTGATCGGCGTGCGGGACCAAGCGATGCAGCGCGTCCTCGCCCAGGCGTGCGCGCAGGCGATCGATGAGCGGCACCTCGATGCGGTCGACGTCGTCGCCGGGCAAGAGGCCCAAGTTACGGCCGGGCAGCGGCGCGGTCAGCTCGCTCGCAAGCGCGATCGCTTCCACCGGCGCGGGCAGCGCGACCCGCGTGAGGCGCTCGCGCAGCACGCCCAGAAGATGCGACGGCGTGCGCGCCGGCGCGCCGAGCGCGAACGGCACCTGTGTTGCGGGCAGCCCGCGCCGGCGCAAATAGCGCTCGTGATCGAGCGTGAGCGTCAGGCGCAGCGCGCCCAGGCCGCGCGCGAGGAGCCAGTCGGAAAGATCGCGCACGAGGCGCTGCACCCCGAAGCCCAGCGCCTCCACGTCATGCACCGGCGCCGGAAGATCGAGACGGCCCAGGAAGCGCGGCGGCGGCACGAACGACGCGCGCGGATCGGGCGCCGCGCCGAGCGCCTGATCGAGCAGCGCGACGGCGGCGGGACCGAAGCGGCGGGCGAGGCCGTCGCGCGGCAGCGCGGCGACCCGGCCGAACGTGGTGACGCCCGCTTCGCGCAGCGTGGCGCGGGTGTTGTCGTCGAGGTCGAGCAGCGAAAGCGGAAGCGGGCCGAGCGCGTCGGGCAGGCACGCGCGCTCGAGCACCGCTTGCGTATGCCCGGCGCGCGAGAGCAGCAGCGCGGCGCCTGGCGTGGGCGCGATGCCCAGGCGATTGGCGTAGCCGAGGCCGTGCGCGCCGCCGGCCAATCGCGCCACGAGCCGCGGCAAGCCGCCGAACAGGCGCAGGCTCGAGCCGATGTCGGCGAGGATCGCGTTGGGCGGCGCGAGGCAGGCCATCGGCGTGAAGGTGAGCGTCCACGTGGCGAGCTGCGCGAGCGCACGCGCTTCGGCGCCGGCGTCGCGCTCGCGCAGCGCGAGATCGGGCGCGAGCGCAAGCGCGCCCGAGACGAGCTGGTCGCTGCGAATGCCCGCAGCGCGCGCCGCGGCGTTGGCCGCGACCACGCGAGGGTAGTGGCCGCCGCTGCCGACGACGAAAGGACGCGCCGTATCGTCAGGCGATAGCGCGCGCGCGAAGACGTCGAGCGGCAGCGAAGGAAAGAGCAGACAGGCCCAGAGCGCGCCCTTCATGAAAAGATCGCGGCCTCCGACAAGCCGAGCTCGGCAAGCTCGCGCTCGCGCAGGTGCGCCTCGTTGGCGCAGAAGAATTCGTCGAGCTGCGGCGGCTTCACCGCGGTGCCGGCGAGCATGGCGTGCGCCTGCCCGCGGTGGTGGATCTGGTGCTGGAAGAGATGAGCGAGGAGGCGGGCGGCGGTCTCGTGCTGCACCCCTGCGCGGCGCGAGACCGCCACCGGCATCTGCGTCTGCGCGTCGGTGAGGCTGCGGCACGTGGCGAGCAGGCGCCGGTCGACGGCGTGCTGCGCGGCGGAAACCTCGGCGCACGTGGCGAACGGCTCTTCGGGATCGAAGAAGCGGTCGGCGTCGATGTTGGCGGGCTCGCGTCGCAAGGCGCGCTCGAGCGCGTCGACGTAATACCAGTCGACGGTCACGATATGGTTGAGCGTTGCCTTGAGTGACGGGAAGAAGCTCGTGCGCTTCGCGACGAAGTCGTCCTGCGAAAGGCGCGCGCAGGCGGCGAGCAGGCGATGGTTGGCCCACGCGTTGTTCGCGGCCATGGTGTAGAAATGATGGGCGAGACCGGGCATGGCGGGCTCCGTGCGAAGGACGGCGGCGGGAAAGCGGACCTAGGCCCTGTTAACGCTATGGACACGAACGCGTCGCAGGGCCGAAAACGCCCAGCGCAAGGCGCGAAGGCGAGGCTGGTCCGGCTGACCAGCGAGTCTTTGCAACGCAGCGATGGGCGTTTTCGGCAGCGACCCGAAGGGAGCGGGCGCCCTGGGGCACCACTCTGCGTTGTCCTCCTCGCGAAGACATCTCGTCTTCGCTTCGTCGTCCGCCTTGATTGGCGCCCCATGCCGACCGCTCGCATTCGTGCCCATAGCGTTAACAGGCCCTAAGGGCGACGGTGTTCATGGCGGGCCTGCGAGACGCCGCGAAGCCGGCACGCGCGCAACGCCGGGCGCATCCGAGCCGACGTCGAGGAGGACGGGCTTGATCAATTCGGCGCCGCGCCGCTTCAAAACGCGCACTGCGAGAAGGCCTTCGTGACGCGACAGCGCGAGCCGCAGCGGCGCCGCGGTGGCGCTGCCGCGCTGGCCGGGACGCCGCCACAGCGCGCCCCACGTGCGGCCGTCGCGCGCTGCGACCTGCAGCCTTCGCAGCACGCGCTCGTCGCTCGTCGAAAGCCACGCGAACGCCGCGCCGCATTCCGGCGCGCGCAGCGATTGCTCGAAGGCCCACAGCGCGTCCTGCGGCGTCGTGCACGCGACGATGTAAAGGCGCGCGAGATCGACACCGGCTGCGGCGAGCGCGGGCGCGTACGGCTTGTGCGGCGGCGCGATCCATACCACGTCGCGCCGCTGCGCCTGCAGGCGCACGAGCGCCGGCAGCGTGAGACGGATCTCGCCGATGCCTTCGTGCGCAAGCAGGATCTCGGTCAGCGCCCCCTGCGGCCAGCCGCGGCCAGGCAGCACGGCGTCGAGCGCGGCGTAGCCCGACGGCA
>Ga0335083_10000775_pt1 | contig 45998 bp, 36 predicted proteins | sample Lox_Sample_42_FD_206716 | JGI IMG/M metagenome (GOLD analysis project Ga0335083, IMG submission 206716) | Soil microbial communities from Loxahatchee National Wildlife Refuge, Florida, United States - Lox_Sample_4.2 | ecosystem: Environmental > Terrestrial > Soil > Wetlands | place: USA...
GCGGCCAGGCGCGACACGCGGCCCTCGACGCGCGCGATGGCGATGCCGGCGCCGCGCCCGTCGTTCCAGGCGCGGGAGTCGCGGCTGGCGGCGCGGTCGTCACCCAGGACGAACAGCTCGCCGGGCGGGACGCGAAAGTGGGGCGCGGAGCCGTCGTCGAACGGCGCGCGCACGGTGAGGAAGGTGCGGTCCGCCAGGACCTCGACGGCCAGCCTCCCGCGGACGACCCGTGGGCCATCGGCGACCAGGAAAGGCCCGGCGTCGCAGGATGGGACGATCCAGCCATTGATGACCGGAGATCCCTGCACGAAAGCGATGTCGTCTCCGGGCAACCCGATCACCCGTTTGACGATCGAGGCCGGCTCGGCGCCGCCACGGCCGTGGTCCGGGTTGGGGAACACGATCAGGTCGCCTCGCTGCGGCGGTGCCGCCCAGAACGCGACCTTGTTCACCAGCACGCGGTCCCCGGGGTTCAGCGTCGGCGCCATCGACGCGCCGGTGACGCGCGCGACGTCGACCAGGCGGGTCCGGATCCCGTAGACGGCGGCGGCCACGATCAGCGTGGCAACCGCGGCGCGGCCGATCGACAGGTCGACCGGCCGCTGGTCGAGGCCATTGCCCAGCTGACGCCCCCAGTAGCCGGCCACCAGAGCGAACAGGACGAACAGGCCGATCGGCAGCACCGGTCCAGCCGGGAAGCGCGCCGGGACCAGGAATCGCAGGGTCAGGCCGGTGGCCGCCAGCGCGACGATCGGGGGGAGTGCCGCCGGCAGCCGCCGCATCACGGGTGATCGCACTGGTTGTAGAGCCGTTGCGGGGTGCCGGTCTGGGCGAGCTGGTCCAGGTAAAGGAAGACCGCCAGGCCGGCGTTGATCGCTCCGCGCAGCGCCCAGCCGTTGGCGTCCGGGAACGTCAGGTTGCTGTTCGCGTCCTGCGGGGTCGAGAGCCTCCACTTCTGAAGCGCGTTGCCGTTGCTGTCGGTGCCGACGGTGAACAGCGCGTCCGGGCAGTAGGGGATGACGTTGCCGCCGGTGCTGCTGGCGGCCAGCTGCTGCAGCAGGGAGTCGGCCACCGCGTGCGCCGTGCTGCCGGCGGGCGGCTCGCGCACGCACATCGGGAACAGATTCCCGGAGCTGGCCAGGTCGGCCGTCGAGATCTGTCCGCGCTGATCCATGAACGAAGAGCCGGCCGGAGCGACCGCCTGGCCGCTGCCGTCGGCGCCGCTGCCGTCGGTCGCCCAGTACAGCGAGGTCCCGGTGGCGAAGAGCGCGCTCGCGCCGCTCCAGTAGTTGTTCCAGTCGTCCGCCTGCGGTCTGGGCGGCAGCGGGTTCAGCTTGGGGCTGCCGCCCAGCACGCCGGGAACCAGAACGTGCACGACAGGACGGTTGTGCAGCGCGCAGATCTTCATCCAGGTCTCGGCGTCTCCGTTCTGGTCGATGAGCGCCGTCGATCCCGACCAGCGGATCGGAAAGCCGCCCGGAAGCTGTCCCAGCGCCGCGAACGGCGCGTTCGGATCCGAGAGCAGCACGTTGGCGCACAGCTGCCGCGCCAGCTGCAGCATGTTGGCGGATCCGCGGATGGTGATGTTCGAGCGGCTCTCGCCGGCGACCTGGGTCGCCGCGACGACCTCGAGCAGCTGCGGCGGGAGCTGCACCTTGGTTCCGCCCAGCGCCATCCAGGACATGTAGCGCGCGCCGAAGTCGTCGGGCGTCGAGGGATCGCCCATGGCGATGTGCGGTCCGAACAGCTCCGCGCGGCCGGTGCCCGGCGCGCTCTCGGGACCGAACAGCCCGGCGCGGAAGTCGGCCACCCGCGCGTTGCCCCCCGTCATCAGCGAGATCTCGTCGGCCAGCAGCCCCTTGGCGTCGGCCTCGGGCCCGTGGCAGTTGATGCAGATGTTGGTGAACACCGCCGCGCCGGGCGACTCGAGGTAGACCGGGGCGCCCGGATCCAGCTTCTGGGCGTCCATCCACATCGGACGGTCCGCGCCCTGATAGCTTCCGACCGTCCGCGCGCCGCTGAAGTCGCAGCCCGGCTCGACCTGCCAGAGCGCGAACGGCACCGGCGTGGTCAGCGCCGTCCGGGTCTCCTCGTCGAGGAAGACGTCCGGCAGATCGTTCACCACCGTCTGGAGGTCGGCCTGCGAGACGCCGGAGCCGCTGGCGTCGGCCTTGTACGGCGGCAGCAGCGCGTCTTGCCAGTTGCTCCCGCGGGGATACCAGGGACCGGGGGGATCGGTCGTGTCCGTCACCACCCAGTGCGGTCGGTCGGGGACCGCGTCGGCCGGCATCAGCAGCTGGGGCGGTGTCGCGGCGTTGTTCCAGACGGGGACGTCGGCCGGCGCCTGCAGCGTCCCGTCCGTGACGTCGGGGTCGACGATGTCGCTGGTGTCGGGGCAGAAGTCGTAGCGGTGGCCGGCGTGGTACTGCTCCAGGCGCTTGCTCGCCGCCGCCTGGGCGCTGGCGTAGCTGGGATCGTCCGGCAGCACCTCGGTGTAGGGCTGGGGCGAGACGTCCAGGTCGCCGCCGGTGTCGGGCGTGTTGTTCTCGTTCGCCGCGTTCTTGTCGACCGCCGGGATGCTGACCATCCAGTCGCCCAGGATCTGCGTGACCCGGCAGTCGTACCCGGCCGAGTTCATGGGCATGTGCGGGAAGATGGCCAGGTCGTCGACGTAGTCGAACGGCGTGTCGATGTTCCGGTAAACCAGGCTGCGCCAGGGGGCGTCGATGAAGTCGAGGTAGTCCTTGCTGCTGGCCGGCCTGGTGCACCAGCCGTCGGTCGCAGGGTCCTGGTTGGCCGCGCAGACCAGGTACTTGGGCTTGTAGTGCTCGGATTGCTTCTGGGGGACGTCGCGCAGCGACGGGGTGATGTAGGGAATCGCGATGTCCTGGCCATCGCCGCGCGCGCGCAGCGGGCTCACGCGATCCAGCGGGAACTGGAAGATGCCCCCGCCCTGGCGGGGAAGAAAGTCGAGCAGGTCCTTCAGGACCGGCGCCTTGGTCGTCGGGAAGCCGCGCGGGTTGTGGCAGTGCGCGCAGTTGCCGAGCATGTAGGCCTGCGCCTGCAGCTCATAGGCGTTGCGGGGGCCGCGCGGGAGCTGGCTGTCCTCCAGCGACGTCACGTCGCCGGGCGAAGAGACGCCGATGATGACGCGGTAGTCGATGAGGCGCTGCAGCTGAGTCAGCTCGTCGCCCATCGCCGGCTCGATGACGCCGCTCTGTCCCGCCGGTTGCGTGGCGATCTGCAGCGGCAGGAACCCGAGCACGAAGGACGCCGTTGGGCTCCCCATGTGGCACTCGACGCAGCGCTCGCTCCCCGGGACGGCGTAGTGGCGGCGGACCGGCGGGCTGGCCGTGTCCAGCGCGTACTCCAGGTTCAGGTTGGGCGGCGTGCTGGCCCGGATCGCCGTCGCGCCCGGTTCGTCGGTGTCATAGGTGAGCAGACGATCCGTGAACGGCAGCCCGTCGCGCAACGGGTCCTGCAGCAGCGTCGCCGCGGACTCGTCGTCGTTCCAGAGGTAGGTCCCGAAGAGGGCGTTCTGCTGGATGGTGCCGTCGGCGCGCGTGGTGTCAGGCCGCGACACGATGAGGCGAGTCTCGATCTTGCGGTAAGCCTGGTTGCCGTCGACGTCGGTGACCTTGCGCAGGAACGTCTTGTAGAAGCGTGTGTTGGGCGGGATCTGAAAGGTCTGGCTGCTCTTGTCGAAGACGATGGGGAGGTTTCGCGGCGTCCGGACGTGGCGCATCTTCCCCGAGGAGTCGCTCCAGAGCGGATACGCCGGCACGTAGGAGATGACGCCGGTGCGCGCCAGCGCATCGCTGTCCAGGGTGGTGAGGTCCGTCTCGGCGAGCGTGGCGGGAAGCTGGGTGGCCCGCGCAAAGAAGGCGTCCAGGCGGTCAATGGCCGCGATGTTCGTCCCCACCACGTACCTGTTCGGCAGGCAGGTGCCGATGTTGGTCAGGCTGGCGCCGACCGCGGGGGTCATCCCGTAGTCCCCCTGGGGCGCGCCGCCGTCGGCCCCGGCGCTGGCGGATGCGTCGGGCGTGCCGCCGTCGGGGGACGGAAGATAGAACTGCCCGGGCGGGCTCCCCTGCGCAATCCAGAGCTGGAGCAGACTGGCGAGCTGGAAGACCGGGTCGTCGGGGCCGCGCTGGGAGAAGGGGGAGGCGTTGGGCTGGCCGACCGGCGGCATGTAGCTGGAGGGATCGTCGGTGACCAGGTCCTGCTGCACGCGCGCCGCCGTGATCTCGTTCGCGAAGGTGGCCAGCGTGACCGAGAGCCCGCCCTGGTTTCCCGAGACGTGGCAGCTGCCGCAGATCGAGTTGAAGCGCTGCCACAGGTCGCTGGTGAAGACGATGTTGCTGCCGCTCGAGCCCGTTCCGGGATGCGTCACCACGGTTCGCGCGGGGTAGACCTCGGCCGACAGCATCGGGAGGCACTTGGCTCCTTCCAGCAGGACGGTGCCGCTGTCGCCGAACTCATTCTGGACGCTCGGTCCTCCCGGACGAGCGCAGGCCAACCCCGCCGTTCCGGCCAGCAGGATGAGCAGTGATGCTCCTTGGGTCACGTGCAGGGGACCTCGCGGACCAGCGCGTTGTCGAAGAGGACCTGGGCCGACGCCGCAGCGACGGCTTTGACGGCGACCAGCCGCACGGCCACCGACGAGACCCCGAGCGGAATCTGGGTGGTGGTTCCCGAGATCGTCAGCCAGCTTCCGGTGGCCGACGCCTGCGGTGAAACGAAGCTGGTCGCGGTCGACTGCGTGCAGTCGACGGTGGTGTGCTCGTCGAGCACGAAGCCCGCCGACACGCTGCCCTGGCCCGCGGGGATCGACGCCTGGACCACGGCCTGGTAGCAGGTGCCGGTCACGACCGGAATGCACTGCGAGGCGCCGGCGGCGGTCGTGCCGTAGGGCGCGTCGGCGGCGCTGGTGTCATGGTTGATCACCGCGAGCGCGCCCGACGCGGCGTTGCCCGCGGCGTCCTGCGACGTCCAGCTGGCGGTCGCGCCAGGATCGGCCGTCCAGCCGGTGGTCGCGCCGTCGAAGCCCGGGTTGTGAACCAGGGAGTCGGCGGTGGCGCCCCCGCTGCCCGGGGCGGTGGTTCCGCCGCTTCCGGCCGCTCCGCCGGCTCCTCCGGCTCCGCCACGGCCGGCCGCTCCGCCCGTCCCCGTGGAGCCGGCGACGCCGGCGGCGCAGCTGCTCATCTCTGTCAGGTCGAAGCAGGCGCCGCAGGCTGCGTTGAGGGCGCAGCTGAGCAGGTTGTCGGCCAGGCCGACGGCGCTGGAGGGATGGCTGGCCTGAGCGTCGATATACTTGCCCAGCGCGGCGTTCGAGACGCCGGCCGTCACCCCGCCCGGCGCTCCGTAGCCCGAGCCGTCCAGCGGGTCGGGGGTCGCGGGACCGGCGGCCGCATCGGAGAGCGCGGCCGCTTCGTACTCGGCGAGCGCCAGGTAGGTCGGCATCGTGGCGAACATTCCGCTGGCGACGTCGGTCACCGGCTGGCCCAGGTCGAGGAGGCAGCCCAGGTTGGCCCAGACGCAAGGGAACTGGGACTGCGTCTCGCAGCCCGGCATGTCGCCGGGGCGGTAGCGAACCTTCGAATCCGAGTAGCACTTCAGCGCCAGCACCCGGTGGATGATGGCGAACGCGGCGTCCCGCTGCCCCGGGGTCGCCAGGGTGTCCGGACCGAAACCGGCGGGGCTGGCGTTGCCGCTGTCGTCGACCATCAGCTGGGCGCTCAGCAACGTCGGGTTGCAGAAGTCGGCGCCGCTGTTGATCGCGCATGTGGCGCAGGCGGTGGCGTCGGCGAAGCGGTACGTGACGGCGCAGCCGCCGCCCGAACCGCCGGCGGCGCCGCCCGATCCGGCGCCGCCTTGGCCGCCCGCGCTCGTCCCGCCGTTGCCCGCGCCACCGCCGCCGTGGCCGCCGCCCCCGGTGCCCGGAACGCCGCCGTCCACCGGCGGGGCTGCGCAGGTGGTGCCTCCGTCGGGGTGACTGAGGCAGCTGGTCTCGCAGACTCCCGGCGCGCCGTTGAAGGGGTAGTCGCAGCCGAGCACCAGCTTCAGCGCGACACCCACCGGGTATGAATAGTCGAAGCGACGCCCCGCGATCGTGATCGCATCGGTGGTCTCGGCCGCGTAGGAGATGACGTCCTTGCAGGGCCCGCTGGGCACGAATCCCTGGGCGACGCACTGGTCGCTGGTCACGCCCGCGCCGCAGTAGCAGGGGAAGCTGTCGTCGGAGACGTCGCAGCCGCTGTCGTGCACGCACTCGACCACCGCGGCGCACAGGTCCGAGTTCTTCGCGCCCTGCATCGGGCCGGCGGTGGCCGTGCCCGTCCCTTTGTAACAGAGGTTGTAGAGGTCGATCCCTTCACCGGGGCTGTCGGGCGACACGCCCAGCTCGTACGTCGCCGCGTCCAGCCCCTCGCCATAGATGAAGTCGTCGGTGGTGCACAGAGTGTTCTCGCAGGAGCTGCAGGCGTTGCTGGCGCCCGCGGGCAAGCAGATGGCGCCGCCGGTCCCCCCGCCGCCGCTCTCGCCAGCCTGCCCGCCGGCGCCTCCGCCGACCTGGAGGCCGCTCCGTCCCCCTCCCGAGGCGCCCCCGACGGCGACGGTCGATCCGGGACCGCCCGAGACGTCGTCCTGAGCGGGGTGCAGATCTCCGCAGCCGGCGTGGGCGAGCCAGAGCACGACGGCGACGCGGCAGAGCGGGGGCAGCGACCAGTCCATCAAGGAGACGTTTGTCTATCATAGCGAACAAGGCTGGCAACCGGTTTGATCTCGCGCCGGCGGCTACTGCCGGTGGCAATTGTCTCAGCAAGGTCTCTTTTGAAGGTTGAGTGTCTTTTAAAGTAGACGGTCTCCGATCGCCCAGGTTAACTGCCGGTCAAGACAACCGGAGAACAGGGAGAGGACGACCATGAGAGTCAGACATTCGACGAAGGTTCTGTTGCTCGGCGCGGGCGGTCTCCTGGTGACGGCCGGCGCCGGGGTGGTCGGCGCCTCGACGACCACGGATCTGGACGGCAACAACCGGGTGCTCTCCGGATCGGACGCGCTCAAGGCGCTTTCGAACGACCTGCTGGCGCAGTTCTCGTTCGGCCACGACAACCTGATCACGACCGTCGACCCGACCCGTCCGGTGAAGAACCCCGGCGCGGGCGTCGACTCCAACGGGAACAGCAGCGACGGCACCTACTACACCGGCGGCGGCCAGTCGGTCGGCGACAGCGCGATCACCGCCAACACGCAGCAGATCAGCGTGGGCACGGCGTCGCTCAAGAGCTCGACCTACGCCTACTCTGCGGGGACGGGCACGGCGGCCGGCAGCATCGGGTGGATCAACGCCGACGGGGACAGCACCACCAACGGCGCGAACACCGGCGCGGGCGCGGCGGGGCGCGAGCTGCCGATCCAGGGGACCACGGAAGCGTTGCTCATCGGGCTCGACGGCCTCTCGGTGCTGGGGAACACGGCCCAGACGGTGGCGCCCAGCCCCAACGGACTGGCGGTGCAGGGGGTCCACCTGCCCGTCCACCACTACGTGCCCAGCGACGCGCGGTTCTTCCCGGCCGCGGGGTCGGGCGGAAGCGCCGTGGCGACCAGCAAGAGCTGGACGCTGCCCGGGGTGACGTTCCAGTCGACCGACGTGGGCGGCAAGATCGCCGTCGCCGGGGCGGCGAACGCCGGCAACAACAACATCTTCACCATCTCGTCGGTGACGCCCCCCTCGACCATCGTGACGGTCCAGGCGCCGGTGGCAGAGACGTTCGCGTCGTCGGTGAACTTCACGGTGTTTTCGAGCCGGGTCTACGTCGTGAACGACGGCGACACGACTTACCCCAGCAGCGCCTACGGCGCCGTCAGCGGCGTCTACACGTTCAACAACTCGCTGGACGTGCTCCGGCTGCTCTACGGCGGCCTGCACCACGACGGGCCCAAGAACGGCAGCACCGATCCGGAGCAGGGGACGTTCGACGCGGGCAGCGACGTGCGCCGCTCGCTGGCCGACGCCTGGGGGACGCTGTTCTCGGGCTCGGTCGCCACCCCGGGCGGCAAGTTGAACCACGTCTGGCGGCGGTCGGACCTGGCGGGCACGACCAACGCGTTCGTCGCGCTGGTGAACTTCGGCGCTCGTGGCGTCGGCGCGACCAGCGGGTCGAGCACCAAGACCAATCCGTTCGCCAACTCCGGCGACGCCAACGGCCTGAACGCCACGACGGGCGTGGCGGTGCAGTTCCCGCTGAACAGCACGGTCAAGAGCAACGGCGGCCCGGGTGACTTCGCGGATTACGATCCGATCCGCCGGACCGCGCTCAGCGGACCGAACCCGTCGACCACCTCGACGGCGAACGTCGATCTCGAGCAGGTGGCCGAGAACGACGGGACGCTGGGGCTGGTGCTGACCGTGTTTCCGCCCGACGGGCTGGACGGCGCGGTCCCGACCTCCGACCCGGTCTACGCGTCCAAGTTCTGCACCGCCGGGAAGTTCGACCTGCTGTCGCCCGGCTTCGTGCCGACCGGGCCGACCGGCAACGCGCCGGCGCCGCAGGGTGGTCCGTTCTCGGGTCTCATCTTCCTGCCGTACTTCCTGGACACCACGGTCGTCCCCAACGTCAAGCACTACAACTGCATCGCGCGCTCGAGCAACGCGCACGCCTTCGGCGCGCCGACGCCGGCCGACAACCGGGTGTTCAACCTGGCGGTGCGGAGCGACGTCGACGGTCACTTCTTCAAGGACCTGAACCAGCGCTTCCTGAGCCGCGCCGGCTTCTACCGGGTCCACACCACGCTGTCGAACACGCTGGTCACCCCGGGCGTGGCCAGCTCGGGCCTGCTGCTGGCCAAGCAGATCACGGCCGACGCGCAGTCGGGAGCGCTGGTCGCCTCCGATCCTTTCTCGATCGCCTTCACCGGGCGTGGCGTCGACACCGCCAACCCGCAGGTGACCGCGCTCAGCCTGTCGGGCCAGGCCGCGCTGGGCGCGGCGGGGCAGTTCAACCCGTCGGTGGCGTCCTACCCGACCGACCAGAACGTCAAGAACCTGGTGATCAACGGCGCCTCCCCGGTCTATCCGCTGGCACGCCGGCTGTGGGTGAACACGCTGGTTGGCTTCACCGAGAACCCGCCCTGGTCCGAGGCCGGCATCCTGGCGGCCACGGGCGTCGATCCCGGGCCGGGGACGTACACCTTCAACCTCGCGGCGCACGCCTACGCGCCGGCGAAGTTCACCTGGAACGGCAGCGCCGTCGTGCCGGCTGCCGGAGCCATCGACCTGGGGGCGAACACCGCGGTCCGCGGGCTGCAAGGGCAGGAGGCGCAGATCGCCCGCGCCTTCGAGAACAGCGACCACGTCGGCGCGCTGATCGCGTACTGGGGCTTCGTCCCGCTCCCGTCGGCGGCCGAGGGGTACACCACCGATTTTCAGGGCCACCCGGCCAGCGGCGTGACTGCCGTCGACTACCCGGAAGATCAGGCCACCGGGGTGCTGCCGCTCAACGGCGCGGCCGACGCGGCCAGCCGGTACGCCTCGCTGCACGCCATCAGCGCGGCCGCCTACCCGAGCGCGAACAACGAGGACGCCACGGTGGTGAGCCCGGCCGACGCGATCACGCCGTACAGCCTGAACGGCAGCGCGCCGCCGTTCCCATACGACGCCACCCGCGAGCCGGCCCACCTCCCCTGGCCGGGGTCGACGCCGTAGCCCCCGGCCACGCGCCCGACGGGAGAATGCCCATGAGCAACACGGCAAAGGTCGGGGCCGCGCGAGCGGGGTGGCTGATCACCACGCTGCTCGCGACGACGGCCTTCGCGCGCTCCGGCTCGGTCGGGGGGACCGAGCTGGAGGCGCGCGACCTGGCTGCCGCCTCGCCCCGGGCCGCCTCTCTCGTCGCGCAGGCCGCGGAGGCCGTCCGGGCGGGCGCGCCCAGGCAGGCCTGGAACCTGTTTTCCGAGGCCTGGGGCCTGGCGCCGCGCAGCGCAGTTCCGGCGCGAGGCATCTGCCGCCTCGCGCTGGCGCTGGGGATTCGCACCCGCGAGGAGCGGGCGGCCGCCGGAGAGGCCTGCGGCCGGGCGGTGCTCCTGGCCGGGACGCCAGAGGACATTCGAAACCAGGTCGCCGCGTTGATCGACGGCGAGCCGCTCCCGTCGATGGCCGATCTGGTCGCCGCCTCGGTGGCCGCGGAAGGCGCGGCCCGCACCGGCCCCGAGCAACCCTGGGGACCGGCCGCGCGCGGCGATCTGGCCCTGCGGCTGGGCGATCGCGAGCTCTTGGACGCTGCCCTCGTCGAGCTGCGGCGGGTCGCGCCGGACCACCCGGAGACCCGCCGCCTGGCGGCGCTCGCCTCGCCGCCTTCCAGTCGAGGCGTTTGGGTCGGCCGGGCGATGGTGCTGCTGCTTCTCGTTCTGACGGTTGGCCACGCCGCGCGCGGGTGGCTGGGGCGCCGCCGGCGCTCGATCTGGCGGGCCACCAGGCTGGCCGGTCTGCTCCTGCTGCTGGCCCGGACGGCCGCGGCGCAGCCGGCGTCGCCGGCGATCGACGACGCGCATCCGGAGCGAAGCGTGCCGACGCCGGCCCAGCAGATGGCCGACCCGCTGAAGTTTGGCGATCTGATCACGGAGCTGGGGCTGCGGGCCGATGCCGCCACGGCTCGCCACGACCATGCCGCCGCCGCGCGCTATTACCTGGCGCTGGCGAAAGCTGTTCCCGATCGCAGCTACGCCTTCACCAAGCTCTGCGAGCAGCTGGAGGCGAGCGGCCGGCGGGCCGAGGCGATCGCGGCTTGCGGCGCGGCGGTCAGCCGCCGCGGCGCCACCGCTCTGGACGTCACGCGGTACCGGGAGCTGCGCGCGGTCCCGCCGAACGAATCGCGCGTGCGGCGCTGGATTCGCGGCGTGCGCTGGGGGATCGACGCGGCGGTCCTGTTTGTCTTGCTGGTGGGCGGAGGGATCTGGGTAGCGCGCCGGTCGGCTCGAATCGGGCGGCGGGCGGTGTCTCTCGGCGGGGGTGGGACGTGAGGAGCGGGGGGAGTGGGCGCGCGCGGGTGGGGGCCTGGGACTCCAGGCCCGCCACCTGTCCATCCGCCGTCCGACGGGGGCGGCCAACGAACGAACGATCGATAGGGAGGGTACGCAGATGAGTAGAGCTCCACGGAGTCTTCAGAGGTTCTTCGCGCTGAGCGCGCTGGCCGCCATGTTCTGGGTCCAGGGGTGCTCCAAGGGCGGAGCGCCCGACAACAGCGGCAAGCTGACCGTCGCGCTGGTGGCGCCCGGCGGGTACACGATCAACACGGTCAGCTACGAGGTCGACGCGGCGGGCGGAGCCGTGATCCGGAGCGGAACGGTCGACGTGAGCGGCCCGGGCGCGAACCTGTCGTTCGCGCTGGATCTGCCGGCGGCGACCGGCGACACCATCACCCTGACGGCCACGTCGACGACGGGGGTGATCTTCACGGGGACCAGCCCGCCGTTCAACGTCGTGTCCGGGCAGACCACGCTGGTCAGCGTGACCCTGACCAACACGATCAGCGGCGCCGGCGGCGCACCGGGGCAGATTCAGGTCACCGGCACGATCGTGCCGGCCAACAACCCGCCGTCGATCACGTTCCTGATCGTCTCGCCTCTTCAGGTGGCGGTCGGGACGCCGATCGACGTCACCGTCACGGCTGCCGACGCGGACGGCGACGCGCTGACGTATCTGTGGACGGCGTCTCCGGACGGGGCGTTCGCTGCGCCGTCGTCGGCCGCGACGACCTTCTCCAGCTCGACGGCCGGGACCAAGACGCTGACCATCACGGTGAGCGACGTCCACGGCGCGACCGCGGTGGCCTCGGTGCCGGTGACCATCATCTCGCTGGGCACGGGCGGCGGCGGGACGACGGGCGCGGCTGGCTCGCCCGCGACGGGCGGGACGACGGGCGCGGCTGGTTCGCCTGGCACGGGCGGAGCGCCCGCGACGGGCGGGACGACGGGCGCGGCTGGCGCGGGCGGAGCGCCCGCGACGGGCGGGACGACGGGCGCGGCTGGTTCGCCTGGCACGGGCGGAGCGCCCGCGACGGGCGGCTCGACGGGCTCGGGAGGCACCGGCGACGGCGGCGCGGCCTTGCAGGCGGCCGAGCTGGCGACCGGGTTCGACCCGAACCTGTTGACCTTCACCCACTCGACCGATCCCGATACCGGCGACCAGACGCCGATCGGCTGGGGCCCCAGCACCTTGCCGTCGCCGGCGCAGCAGCAGGCGTCGGCCGCCCTGATCCGCGCGATCGCGGCCGGGCTGCCGGGCAGCGTGCGTAACTCCACCAACACCGCGAACGCGGTGCCGGGGACGCCCACCAGCCCGTCGGCCAACATCCCGAACCCGCCCAACGGGTTGCTGACGCTGGGCACCGACCCGCAGAGCCTCATCTCGGGCTCGGGGATCGGCACCGACGCGGCGACGGTGGCGCTGCTGCAGGCCTACGCGAACGCCGCCATCGCCGACGCGGCCGTGGCGAAGGACGCCAACGATCCGGGCGGTCTGACGGCAGCGCAGGCGGCCAGCAACGCCACCCTGGGCGGCTACATCGCGGCTGAGTCCAGCGACCCGTCCAGCGCGATCGGTCTGGCGGTCAACATCGTGACCGACGCCGTCCAGTACGGCCTGGTGGCCCAGCTGCAGGCCTTCTAGTCGTCACAGCGGCGACGGTCGCAGGGTGGTGACCGTCGCCCGGGAGGGGCGCGCTCCGATCTTCGGAGCGCGCCTTTTCGTCGTTCATCCCGCTGTCGTGAGGAGACATGAAACGGATTCGGCTCACCAGGAAGACCGCTGTTTGGATCGTCGCCGCGGGCGGCCTCGCGGCCGCGTTCTTCGCTGTCTGGGACAGGCCTCGGCCGCCCGCGGTCACCGCCGGCGAGCAGGCCGACGAGCCGCGCACGACGGCCGTCCCGCTGGAGCCGATCGCGCCGGTGAAGCTGGGGCCCCCGGGCCGGTTGCGGCTGACCGCCACGGTGCCGCCCGCCTACAGCTCGGTCGCCTACGCCGTCATCTCCGCGGGTGGCGTCGTCACCGCGCGCGGCACGTTGCCCGTGACGGATGGCCAGGCGGCGCCCCAGGAGATCTCGGTCCCCAGCGGGGCGGGGACCGTGACCTTCGTCGGGACCAAGACGGACGGCGGCGTCAGTCGAATCGGTTATCTGGGGACGCGCCCCGTCCAGGTGCTCGCCGGAGACGAGACCTCGCTGCACCTGACCGCCCAGCCGGGCGCCGAGGCGGCGACGCCCGAGACCGTCGTGGCCGGATCGGCGATCGCCATCGCGGCCAGCAGCTCGACGGACAGCACCGTGGCCTGCCGGAGCTGCGAGATGGCGAGCGACCAGGGGATCTGCGACTCGCCGAACATCACGGCGACGTCGAGCACCGACCCCAAGACCGGCGAGCAGACGGGGATCGGCTGGGGCTGCGGAACGCTGCCCGACGGCAAGGCGCAGGCGGCCTGCCTGGCGTTGCTGCGGTGTCTGAACGCGACGGCCTGCGGTCGTCCCGGCGAAAATCCGGTGGGCGGCTGCTACTGCGGCGCGGCCACGCCCGAGGCCTGCCTGGGCGGGCAGGGGATCACCGGCGCCTGCATCGCCGAGTACCAAGCGGCAGCCGCCGCCAGCCCGGGCGGCCCCAGCTCGGGGGCTGCCGCCGGCCAGCTCTCGCAGTTCATCGGGATCGCTTCCTCGGACCCGACCACGCCCATCGGCCTGGCCGACAACATCAAGCACTGCGCGATGGAGACGCGCTGCGAGGCCTGCGAGGCGCTTTGAACCACCTGACGATCGCGACGCTCTCGTTCTCGCTGTGCGGCCTGGCGTGCAGCGGGGCCGACACCCGGCCGGCCGAATGGGGCTTCATCGCGCCGGAGGTCTTTCAACCGAGCTGCGCGACCGCCAGCTGTCACAGTCCCGCGGCCGCCGCCGCAGGGCTGGACTTCTCGAGCGCCGACACCGGGTACGTCAGCCTGACCGGGCTGTGGGTCTGGCTGGTCGTACCGGACGGCGGGGTCCAGCCCGGCGGTGTCCCCTGCAGCACGATGGCCGGCTCGCTGGTCTGCGAGCAGATGCTTCGCCCGCTGGTGACGCCCTACGATCCTTCGGGGTCGAGGTTGATCAACACGCTCCGCGCGCAGAACGCGCCGCGGATGCCGCCCGACCGCCCGCTGTCCGAGGCCGACATCGAGCTGGTCGAGCGCTGGATCCTCAACGGCGCTTGCCGGCATGGCCTGACCTGCGCCGGCGACGCCGCCGTGACGGTGGGGCCCGGGGACGCCTCGGCCGACCACCGGGGAGGCGGGTGACGGTGAGGCTCGCCGGACGCATCGCCGGGACCGTCGCGATCCCTCTGCTGTTCTCGGCGTTCGGTTGCGAGTCGACGCCGGAGGCTCCGTTGCACCCGGCCTGGGCCGACGTCGCGCCGATCTTTCGTGGCCAGTGCGTGGGCTGCCACGGATGGACCGCCAGCGATCGCCCGCCGAACGCCGCCGGTGTCCACCCGCCCAACACCGGCGGCAGCGTCCGGCTGGATTTCTTCGACGCGACGGCGGCCGTGTGCGGCGACGCGGCGCTGGCGCTCGATCAGAACGTGGTGCTGGCGGGAGCCACCGGGGTCTCGAGGGAGGTGGCGGCCGACGTGGTCGCGCGCGCGGGCGCCCAGTTCCCCGCGATGCCCCCCCAGCCGACCCCGGCACTGGAGGATTGGCAGCTGCAGACGATCCTTCGGTGGACCACCGACCCGGTGAAGGGACCACCGCCCACCGGCAATCGCCCCCCGACCATCGCCGTCACGCAGCTCCCGGCGGTGGTGGGCAGCCGCCTGGCGTTCACGGCGATAGCCGACGATCCCGACGGAGATTCGGTGCTGGGGGTCGTCGAGGCGAACGGGGTCGCGTTTCTCATGAACCGCCCCGGAGCGTTCGACGTGTCGTTCGACACCTCGACGTGGACCGCGGGCCAGATCGAGCCGCACGCGATCCTGTGCGACGGGTGGACCAGCGCCGACGTCGATCTCGGGCCGATCGTGGTGCAGCACTGAGGCTGGGGCTAGATGTCGTCGTTGCTGGCCAGGAACGGAATCGGGGCGAGGGCGATGGGGGTGCCCGACACGCGCGCGGTCCTGGCCAGGGCCAGCGTCATGGGGACGTTGCAGGCGAGCCGGTCGTCGCGCTCGAGGAAGCGCACGGCGAACACCCGGCTGGTGCCGGGCAACACCATACCGGCGGAGTCGGCTCGATGAACGGCCCGCGCCATGCCCGCCGCGATCAGCTGCAGGGCCCACGGATCGAAGAAGACCGCGGTGTCGCCGTCGTTTGCGACGGAGACTTGCAGGGTCAGGTCGAGCATGTCGGCCACGGACCAGCCGGGATCGTTTTCGCGGTCGCATCGCTGCCCGCTGAGCGCGACGGCGACGCCCCTGCTCTGGCTGGGGGCGGCAGTCCGGGCCAGCGGCGCGGAGGCGCAACCGGCGCCCGCCGCGCCGATCAGGACCAGGAGACCGAGCGAGGTCGAGAGTCGTCGGAGAAGCATCGGGCGGGAGCACGTGCAAGGCGCGGGCCCGAATCGCTGGGCCCATCCCCCGCGCCGGGATGGCCTGGACGGCCGAACCAGAGATCAGCCGGGGAATGCTTCCCCCGCGACAGGGAAAACCTTCCAAGGGAGATCGAATGAGCACCGCGATGGTGGTCGCGACAAGAGCCCGGTATGCGCTGCATGTGCTGGCCTGCTTCGCCGGGTTTCCGGCGGGGACCTCATTGATGGCCGAGGATCTGCTCAGGATGGTCCGGGTGCCACGCTGGTCGCTGGACGGGGTGCTGCTGGGCCTGACCCACGCCGGGATCCTGTCGAGCAAGAAGGGCCGAGCGGGTGGATATTCGCTGCTGGTTCCATCGGAACGGATCACCGTCGGCGAGATCCTGCGGATCTTCGACGGCGGCGTGAATCCGCTGCCGTGCCTGGCCGTCCCCTCGGACGACGTCTGCGGCGGCTGTCCGGACGATCCCGCCATCTGCGGGACGCGGGCGCTCATGGCACGGGTGCGCGACGCTGCGGCGGCGGTCTTGGACGTCACGACGATCGCGGACCTGGCCGGGCCGCCGGAATCACAAGCGTAGGATCTGTTTCGGTGACGATGTGTTACCGGCCGGACGCTCCGCAATGACGGAGAGGCCTCCGTCTTTGTGGAGCAAAGCGCGGCGAACGCTTCAACGTTCTGTTGCTCTCGACTACAGGGCGCTACGGTCCGGGTCGGAGAACAAACGACATGGCTGAATTTCCCGCACACGATCGAACGCTGGGCGCCGGCCCCGCGCGAAACCTGGCAAACACGACCAAGACACCGCCGCAGTGGCGGGGCGTCACGCCGCGCTGGCTGGTCAGCCTGCTGCCCTGGGCGCCGGTCGAAGCCGGCACCTACCGCGTCAATCGCGTCAAGGAGGGCGGTGAGGCCGAGATCGCCATCGCTTGCAGCCCGGGCGACAACGACGATCTGCCGTCGGCCCACATCGACTACGAGGATCCGCCGCTCGAGCACACGCTGAGCACCGTGACGACCACGATCGAGGTCCAGACCCGCATCTCCGACCTGTTCCGCAGCCCGATGGATCAGGTGCGCGAGCAGCTGGCCGTGCTGATCGACATCATGAAGGAACGGCAAGAGAACGAGCTGGTGAACAACGCGAGCTACGGCCTGCTCACGAACGCGGCGCCGGGGATGCGGGTGTCGACCCGGAAGGGGGCGCCGACGCCCGACGACTTCGACGAGCTGATCGCCCGCGTCTGGAAGGAGCCGGCCTTCTTCCTGGCGCACCCGCGGGCCATCGCCGCCTTCGGCCGCGAGTGCACCCGCCGCGGCGTCCCGCCCGCGACCGTGACCCTGTTCGGGTCGCCGTTCATCACCTGGCGCGGACTCCCGGTCATCCCGTCCGACAAGCTGAAGATCGTGGACGGCAAGACCAACGTCCTGTTGATGCGCACCGGAGAGAAGAAGCGCGGCGTGATCGGCCTGTTCCAGCCGGGCATCCCCGGCGAGGCGAGCCCCAGCCTGTCGGTGCGGTTCATGGGGATCAATGCGCGGGGCGCCGCTGCCTACCTGGTGTCGCTGTACTGCGCGGCCGCCATCCTGACCGAGGACGCGCTGGGCGTCCTGGAGGGCGTTCAGGTCGACAAGTACCATGAGTACACCTGAGGAGCTGGCGAGCGAGATCGCGCGCCTCGCCAACGGCTTCTTCCAGGCGCAGCCCGAATTGGCGCCACCGTACGCGGGGGCGCCCGGTGTGCCGGGTGTGCCGGCGCCGCCGCCTGTCGTTGCGCCGCCACCCAGGGCGAACGATCTGCGATCCCTCCCGGCGACGGTCACGGGCGGGGGCTTGCCGCCATCGCTGCCACTCGGACTGACCGAGGGGGCGCCGGCGATCGACTCGACGGCGCTCTACTTCGTTCCGGCCAGCAGTCCGCCCGCACCGGACGTCGCGGCGGCGCTCGACGCGCCGGTGACGCCCGAGCCGCCGCGATTCGAGGATCGGTTCTCGACGCGGCTGTTCGATCCGTACACGATCCGGCGGGATTTTCCGATCCTGCAGGAGCGGGTCAACGGGCGCCCCTTGATCTGGTTCGACAACGCGGCGACGACACAGAAGCCGCGGGTCGTGATCGATCGGCTCTCGTACTTCTACGAGCACGAGAACTCGAACATTCACCGCGCCGCGCACACGCTGGCCGCCCGGGCCACCGACGCCTATGAAGGGGCGCGGGAGACGGTTGGTCGTTTCCTGAACGCGCCCTCGTCCAAGAACATCGTGTTCGTCAGGGGCACCACCGAAGCGATCAACCTGGTGGCTCAGAGCTGGGGACGCCGCCATATCCAGCCCGGGGACGAGATCGTGATCTCGTGGCTGGAGCACCACGCCAACATCGTTCCGTGGCAGCTCCTGGCCGCCGAGAAAGGGGCGCGGCTGCGCGTCGCGCCGGTCGACGAGGACGGACAGATCCGACTCGACGAGCTGGAGAAGCTGCTGTCGCACCGGACCCGGCTGGTCTCCGTGTCCCACGTGTCCAACGCGCTGGGGACGGTGACGCCCGCGCGCGAGATCGTGACGGCCGCTCACCGGTATGGCGCGCGCGTGATGATCGACGGCGCCCAGGCCGTTTCGCACTTGCCGGTCGACGTCCAGAGTCTGGACTGCGACTTCTACTGCTTTTCAGGCCACAAGATCTTCGCCCCCACGGGCATCGGCGCGCTTTACGGCAAGTCCGACGTCCTGGACGAGATGCCCCCGTGGCAGGGCGGCGGCAACATGATCGCCGACGTGACCTTCGATCGGACCACGTATCAACCGCCCCCCGGCCGCTTCGAGGCCGGGACCGGCAACATCGCTGATGCGGTGGGCATGGCGACCGCGCTGGAATACGTCAGCACGCTGGGCCTGGAGAACATCAGCCGGTACGAGCACGAGCTGCTCGACTACGCGGTGGGGTGCCTGACGGCGCTGCCGGGCTTCCGGATGATCGGGACGGCCCCCGGCAAGGCGGGTGTCATTTCGTTCGTTCTGGGAGACATCCCGCCCATCGAGATCGGCAGGGCCCTGGACCAAGAGGGGATCGCGGTCCGGGCCGGACACCACTGCGCCCAGCCGATCCTGCGGCGGTTCGGCTACGAGACCACGGTCCGGGCCTCGCTGGCTCCGTACAACACGCGGGAGGACGTCGACGCCCTGGTTGCCGCTTTGCGGCGGCTCCAGGCCGGGCACCCGACCGTATCCTGAACCCCCCCTCTTGAATGACGGCATGCTGTCTGCTAAAGTAGACAGCATGATCAGCGCCGTCACTGCAAAGGAAGCCCAGGAACTGATGGTTCGTGGCGACCTGGACGTCGTCGATGTCCGGGAGCCGCGGGAGTGGTCGAGCGGTCACGTGCCGGGTGCCCGGCTGGTGCCGCTGGACAAGCTGCGGGCGAGCTTGAAATCCGAGCTCCGCCGGGACGGGATCATCTTCGTCTGTGCGGCCGGTGTGCGCAGTCAGACCGCCGCGCGCCTGGCCGAAGCGGGCGGCTTCGGCCAGCTCTACAACCTGGTCGGTGGGACGCGCGGCTGGGTGGAAGCCGGGCTGCCTCTGGTCCGCGACTGAGGCGGGGCGGCCCGGCCGGCGCCTGTCCGCGATGACGGACAACCACTTGACCACTGTCGCCGAGGCGGGAGCCGTCGCGTCGAACGGCGAATCCGAGCCCGTCCTGACGGTTGGGGCCAACCTGCGCCGCTTGCGGGTGAAGCGCGGGCTGTCGCTGGAGAGGCTGGCCCAGAGGTCCCACGTGAGCCGGGCCATGCTCAGCCAGATCGAGCTGGGTCGGAGCGCGCCGACGATCACGGTCCTGTGGAAGATCGCTCGCGCCCTGGACGTGCCGTTCTCGGCGCTGATAGCGGACCAGGGGGATGCGGCGCCATTGGTGGTGTCGGCTCGCGGCAGCCGCCTCATCACGAACCACGCCGGGACGTTCACGTCGCGCCCACTGTTCCCCGGGGGAGAGCCGCGCCGCACGGAGTTCTACGAGCTTCGCCTGGCCGCCGGCGGCGACGAGCGGGCCGCCGCCCATCCTGCCGGCACCGCAGAGAACCTGGTCGTGGCGATCGGTCAGGTCGAGATCGTCATCGCGCGCGCCGTCCACCGCCTGGAAACCGGCGACGCCATCTACTTCGCGGCCGACGTTCCCCACGTCTACCGCAACCTGGGGCAGACGCCGGCCGTGATGTATCTGGTGATGACCTACGCGGAGCGCGTCGGTTGAGCCTCGCCGAGGCAGGGTGAGGACGCTGCCGGGACACCCGCGCGATCGGCCAGCCAGTCGGCCAACCGGATCCCGGCGAATAGCCCGGCCACGGTGAAGAGGGCCGACAGGCGCCCCAGCCCGAGCTGGGCGGCGATCGGCCCGGGACAGGCACCGGCCAGCGCCCAGCCGGCGCCGAACAGAACGCCGCCGACGACGTGGCGCCTTTGCGGGGTCACGGCCGGCCATGCGATGGGTTGTCCGCCCAGGATCGTCCGCGCGTGCGTGCGTCGAAGCAGCTGCAGCCCCACGGCGGCGGTCACGACGCCGGTGGCGAACATCAGCCAGAGATATGCCCGCTGGAGCAGCAGCGCTCCGACGATCTGCTCGAAGTCGGTCATGCGCGTCCAGGCCAGCCAGAACCCGAACGCCACACCGACGGCGGTGGCAGCCGCCCGGGTGCCGTGGCGGCTCATTGCGGTGCGCCTCGCCAGACGACGTTGGCAACCACGACGGCGGTCAGCACGAACGCCAAGGTGGCGACCAGGCTCCCGCGCTGGAGCCGTCCAATGCCGCAGATGCCGTGGCCCGACGTGCAACCACCCGCCCAGCGGGCGCCGAACCCGATGAAGCCGCCGGCCACTGTCAGGAGCAGCGACTGGGCGGCGGTGCTGCCGCTCATTCCGTTCGGCCCCCAGGACGGGGCGGCCAGGTGCGTGATGCGCCCGTAGAGGAAGCCGCCGGCGACGGTTCCCAGGAAGAAGCAGGCACGCCAGCTCGGCGCGCCGCCCGGGTGGCGGATCCAGTCGAGGAAGCCGCCGGCCGCGCCCGTCGCGCCCAGCGGCAGGTTGTCGATCCACTGCAACGTGACCGCCAGCAGACCGACCAGCAGACCGGCCAGAGGCCAGGGGCAGGTGACCGAGATGAGCCGCACGATAGATGGTTGTCTAACATAGCAGACAGAGCGCCGGCGTGCCAGATGATAAAGTCCGCGGCCTTACGATGATCAAGGGTCTATTGGTGTGCGCTGCGGTGGTCGCCGCGCTGCTGGGCCTGGCCCTGCCAGCCGAGGCCGCGTCGATCTATTACGTCTCGCCCGACGGGTCCGGTTGCACCTGCACCCGTTCGTCCCCCTGTCCGCTGTCGGTGGGGGCCAGCAACGCGCAAGGGGGCGACACGGTCGTCCTGCTGGACGGCACCTACCAGAACCAGCCGCTGGCGCCGGCGAACTCGGGGACCTCGTCGGGCTGGATCACCTTCCAGGCGGACGACGGGGCGGTCCCCATCCTCGACGGTGGCGGCGGCGACACCAAGGCGACGGGCGTCGGCTCGGACACGTCGGTCTACGTTCGCTACGTCGGCATCGTGGCCCGCAACTGGTCCAGCGGCTTCTCCAATCAGTGGACCGGCAGCACGACCGAATTCACGGCCAACGGCAACTGGGCCTACATCAACTGCATCGGCGACGGCAACACCCGCAACGCTTTCGCGTTCAACAGCGCCAAGGGGATCACGATCCACCAGTGCATCGCGGCCCACAACGGCACCAGCACGACGTCGTCCTGGTCCAGCGGCTTCCAGCTCTACGGCGTGCAGGGGAGCGCGTCCGACAACGTCGTCGATCAGAACGTGGCGTTCGAGAACATGGACGCCCAGAAGCACACCGACGGCAGCGGCTTCATCGTGGACACGATGGTGACCGGGGTGGCCTTCGTCAACAACCTCGCGTTCCTCAACGGGGGCTCGTGCATCCGTCTCACGAAGAGCTCGGGCATCAACATCATCAACAACACCTGCTACCACAACGGCCGCGACACCATGGACACCGGGCCTACCAACCCGGGCGAGATCTACTTCACCGACGGTGGTCAGACGCAGGGGCTGACGTTCCTCAACAACATCGGCGTGGCCAGCGGCAGCACGCAGGATCCGACGTCGGCCTGGATCTTCAACGGCGGGTCGCTGAGCATCCCGTCCAACAACAAGACCAGCGCCAGCTTCGTGGGCGCCGACGGCACCAACCCCGACTTTCACTTGGCCTCGGGCAGCCCGCTCATCGACGGCGGCAGCAGCTCGAACGCGCCCGGCACCGACATCGGCTTCGATCCGAAGTGCATCAAGAAGGCGAAGGACTCCGGCATCGCCGTCCCTTCGTGGTCGAACTACAGCATCGACTACACGTACATCAAAGGCCTGGGCGGGGTCGCGAAGTGCTGGCAGCCGGGCAAGCGGCCGGCGGGCTCGGGCGTCGACATCGGCGCGTACGAGAGCGGCGCGACGGCGGCGCCCGGGACCGGCGGCTCGGCGCCCAGCGGCGGCGCCCCGACGGTGGCATCGTGCGCGGCCAGCGGCGGTCAGTCGGGAGGCGGTGGCGCTCCGTCGAGCAGCGGATCGGGCGGCAGCCCCGCGACGGGCGGCAGCCCGGGTTCGGCCGGCGGCACCGGGATCGCGACGGGAACCGGCGGCGCCGGCGTCACGACGGGCGGCGCCACGGGGACGGCGACCGGCGGCAGCCCCGGTACCGGCGGCACCCCGGCCACCGGCGGCAGCAGCGGCGAAGGTCCGAGCAGCGGCTCCGGCTCGGGCTGCGCCTGCGCGGTGAGCGGCGGTGCGGACGGGCGGGCGCTGTTTGGCGTCCTGATGGTCGGGCTGGTGGCCGGGCGCGCGCGCCGCAGACGGCGCGGGTGAGGCCTCTCCCGGCGCTGCGCGCCGGCCTCTCCACTTCGTGGAGAGGCCCAGATCCGCTCCACGGGTGAGGTCCGGGGCGGTCAGGCAGCGACGTATTCGGGCGGCGCTCGCCGTTGACCCCGTCGCCCGTCGTCACCAGCAGATCGCCATGGCGTCGCGCATCGAGGACTACGGGCTCATCGGCAACACCCGCACCGCGGCGCTGGTCTCCAGGTCCGGCTCGATCGACTGGCTCTGCGCGCCCAGGTTCGACTCGGACGCCTGCTTCTCCGCCCTCGTCGGTTACGACGAGCACGGCTGCTGGGCGATCCGGCCGACGGTCGCCACCCGCGAGACCCGGCAGCGCTATCGAGACGACACGCTGATCCTCGAGACCGAGTTCGTCTGCGACGGCGGCGCTGTCCGGATCACCGACTTCATGCCGGTGGTCGGCGACCAGCACCGCTGCGACGTGGTGCGCATCGTCGAGGGGCTGGAGGGGAAGGTCTCGCTGGAGATGGCGCTGCAGGTGCGATTCGGTTACGGGGCCAACCGCCCCTGGGCGACACCGATCGACGGCGGCGCCAGCTTCGTCGCCGGTCCCGACTCGTTGATCCTTCGCGCGCCGGTCCCGCTGCAGCTGGAGCCCGAGCGCGCCACCTCGATCCTCGAGGTCACCCAGGGGAGCCGCATCCCGCTGCAGCTCGTCTGGTCGGTGTCGCACGAGGGGGTGCCCGCGCGGCTGGACGCGGAGGAGGCGCTGCGCGCGACCGACGCCTACTGGCGCGAGTGGTCGGGCCGCTGCAAGTACCAGGGACGCTGGCGCGACCTGGTGGTCCGTTCGTTGATCACGCTGAAGGCGATGACCTACGGGCCGACCGGCGCCATCGTCGCCGCCCCGACCACGTCGCTGCCCGAGGAGCTGGGCGGCGTGCGGAACTGGGACTACCGCTACTGCTGGCTGCGCGACGCCAGCCTGACGCTGGACGCGCTGATGATCGGCGGCTACCTGGATGAGGCGCGCGCGTTTCGGGACTGGCTGTTCCGCGCGGTGGCGGGCGATCCGGCGCAGCTGCAGATCATGTACGACATCGACGGCAACCGACGGCTCACCGAGTTCGAGCTCCCGTGGCTGCCGGGCTACGAGGGGTCGAAGCCGGTGCACGTCGGGAACGCGGCGTCCGGCCAGTTCCAGCTGGACGTCTATGGCGAGATGGTCGCCAGCGTCTACACCGGCCGAACCCTGGGCATCTCCGAGCGCTCGGGCGGGTGGGGGCCCGTCCGCGCGCTGATCGAGTTCATGGAGAAGGCCTGGCAGCGCGCCGACGACGGCATCTGGGAGGTGCGAGGCGGCCGGCGTCACTTCACGCACTCGAAGGTCATGGCCTGGGTGGCCGTCGATCGCGCCGTCCGCGCCATCTCCGAGCTGGGGACGGGCGGCGAGGACGGGCGGCGGATGCTCGCCCACCTCTCGGCGCTGCGCGAACGGGTTCACGCCGAGGTGTGCGAGCGCGGGTTCAACCCTCGGGTGGGGGCCTTCACGCAGTCGTACGGCGACGTGGCGCTGGACGCCAGCGTGCTGGTCATCCCGCACTACGGCTTCTTGCCCGCGACCGATCCGCGCATGGTCCAGACCGTCGGCGCCATCGAGCGCACGCTGCTCCACGACGGGCTGGTGCGGCGCTACGCGACGGAGGCGGGCGCCGACGGGCTCCCGGGCACCGAGGGGGTGTTCCTGGCCTGCAGCTTCTGGCTGGCCGACAACTACGCGCTGGCGGGACGCCTGGGGGACGCCGAGGAGCTGTTCGAGCGGCTCATCGGTCTGCGCAATCACCTGGGCCTGCTCTCCGAGGAGTACGACCCCAAGTCCCACCGTCAGATCGGCAACTTCCCGCAGGCCTTCTCGCACCTGGCGCTGGTCGCCAGCGCCCGGCTGATCGACGCAGCCCGCGCCGGCCACGACGTCCAGAACGTCCTGCGCGGCGAGGTCGCGCCCTCGCTTCACTGACCCAAAGCGCGACGCTGCCGGCGCGGTCCGCCTGGCCTGTGCTACTGTACGAACCGTGAGGACTCTCCGTAGGCTCGTCTCGGCTTGCGCCGTCGTGGCGCTGGTCCTGGCGTGCGTGACCGGAGATCCTCAGGGCTCGCTCTCGGGTGACGACGGCAACGACGACGTCTCTTCCGTCATCGACTTGTCGCGCATCCTGCCGGCGACGCGCACAGAACCAGAGCTGGCGCTCGCGCCCAGCGGAACGGTGTTCGTCGATCAGCGAACCCCGAACGCCCGCCTGACCACGCTCGAGATCTTCCGCCCGCCGCGCCTCGCGGCCTAGGCGAATCCATTTCTCGAGTGAGCCCGCCGCGTCTGGCGGCGGGCGGGGCGACGGCTGCGCGCGGCGAGTGCGCCGCGCGCGCCGCGCCTGGACGTCCTGGTCCCAGGTGTGTCGATGCGTTTGTTCTCGTGCTGTCTGATCGGTGGTTATCTCGTGATCTCCTGTTTCGCCTGGGCCGCGGCCGAGCCCGAGCCGCGCGCCCCGCGTGTGCTCACGCTGGCGGATGCGCTGACGCGCGCCGAGGCGGCGAGCCCGCTGGTGCAGCGGGCCCGCGCCGAGCGCGAGGTGGTGGCCGCGCGCGACGTCGGTGCCTCGGCGCTCTTGCCGTCCAACCCGGTGGTCGCGGGGGCGGCCGGGCCGTATCGCGAGCCGGGCGTCTCGGCGGTCGAGATCCTGCTGCACGCCGAGCAGACCATCGAGATCGGCGGGCAACGTGGGGCCCGGCGGGCCGTCGTCAGCCGGGCCGTGCAGGCCGCGGCCTGGCGCGAGCAGGTGGCCCGCATGGAGACCCGCGCCCGGGTCCGCGCCGCCTACGTGGCCGCGCAGCTGGCGCGCGCCCAGCAGGAGGCCGCGGCCGCGCGCGAGGCGCTGATGACGACGCTGCTGGACGCCGTGCGCGTCCGGGTGACCAGCGGCGCCTCCTCGAACGTCGATCTGGAGCTGGCCCGGCTGGAGCGCGGCGTGGCGGCGCGCGCCAAGGCGGCCGCGTCGCTGGCCGCGGCCGACCCGCTGGCCCGGCTTCGGGCGCTGATCGGCCTGGCGCCGGGCGAGCCGATCACCGTCGATCCGCGCGTCTCCGCCCCGCCCCCGCGGGCGGGCGGCCTGCGCGACCTGCTGGCGCGGGCCGAGCGGCAGCGGGCCGAGCTGGAGGCGCTGCGCTCCAGCGGCGCCGAGCTGGACGCCGAGATCGCGCGGCTCCGGCGCGAGGCGATCCCCAGCCCGACGCTGTTCGTCGACTTCGAGCGCGATCGCCCCGGGCAGGTGTTCCTGGGGGGCGGGCTCTCGATCCCGATCCCGATCTGGCGCCGGCAGCAGGGCGAGCTGGCCGTGGCCCGCGCCGAGCGCAACCGGGTCGAGGACGAGCGCGCGCTGGCCGCGCGTGAGGTGGCGCTGGAGGTCGAGCGCGCCTTCCAGTCGGTGGACGCGCAGGACGCCGCGGCGCGGATCATGGATCGGGACGTGTTGCCGGCGGCCGAGGCGGCGGCCCGGCTGCTGACCGACGGCTGGCGGGCCGGCAAGTTCGATCTCTTCCGCGTGTTGCAGACGCTGCGGGACGCGAGCGAGGCACGACGACTTTATCTCGAGACGCTGGGTGCGCTGTGGGAAGCGACGATCGCCCTCGATCGCGCGGTGGGTGGCGAGTGAGGCGGGGCGTTCGAATGGCGATCGCCGTGGTCGGCACGGTGGCCGGGGGGACGGCGCTGACCTGGCAGCTGGTGGGGAGGGGGGTTCGACCGCGATCGGGCGTGGTGGCGCCGGTCGCGGTCGAACCCGGGCGGGTCGGGCTTCCACCCGCCGCGGCCCACAACAACCCGATCGCCATCGCGACGGCGCAGCCGACGCGGGTGGTGGGAGACATCCAGCTGGTCGGCACGGTCGGGTTCCACGAGGACCACTACGCCGTGGTCGGGCCGCTGGTGGCCGGGCGCGTGTCGCGCCTCTGCGCCGGCGTCGGGGATCGGGTGAAGCGCGGCGAGGTGATCGCCGAGATCGAGAGCGCCGAGGTGGGGCAGGCCCGGGCCGAGCTGCTGGCGGCCAGCGCGCGTCTCGCGGCGGCGGAGGCCAACCTCCGGCGCGAGAGCGAGCTGGCCGATCGGAAGATCTCCTCGGAGCGCGAGCGCGAGCTGGCCCAGGCGCAGTCGGCGACCGAGCGGGCCAACGTGCGCGCGGCCGCGATGCGCTTGCGGGCCATCGGCCTGTCGAAGAGCGACGTGAATCAGACAGGAACCCTGGGAGGGTTCCTTGAACTTCCCGCGACGACTCCGCTGGGCAGAGCCCAGCTCCGTCAACGCGATCAAGTCTCCCGTCGCGATGTCGCGGGGGCGGTGGCGATGCGGGCGCCCATCGACGGCACCATCATCGAGCGCAAGGTCACGCTGGGGCAGGCGGTCGAGCGCGCCACCGACGCCTTCACGATCGCCGATACCTCGCACGTCTGGGTGACGCTGGACCTCTACGAGAAGGACCTGTTCCGGGTGTCGGTCGGCCAGCCGGTCGAGCTGCTCACCGAGTCGCGCCCGGGCGAGACGTTCCGCGGGCGGGTCGGCTTCATCGTCCCGGTGATCGATCCGGCCACCCGCACGGCCAAGGTGCGGCTGGAGTTCCCGAACCCGAACGGCGCCTTGCAGTCGGGCCAGCTGGTGACGGCCCGGATCCGGGGTGAGGCGGGGCGGGTCGGCTCCGAGGTGCTGGCCGTTCCCCGCAGCGCCGTCGAGCAGGTCGACGGCAAGACGGTCGTCTTCGTCGAGAACAGCGGCGGCTTCGAGCGCCGTGACGTGCTGACGGGCCGGTCGGGAGGCGAACACGTCGAGATCCGCGAAGGGCTCCACCCCGGGGAGCGCGTCGCCGCCCAGGGGGCGTTCCTCTTGAAGAGCGAGCTTTTGCGATGACGTTCGCACGGCTGGTGGAGATATCGGTCCGCCACCGCGGCCTGGTCCTGGTGACCTGGGGCGCGGTCCTGGCGGCGGCGCTGGCGTCGATCCCGCGGCTGTCGATCGACGCGGTCCCCGACGTCACCAACACGCAGGTCTCGGTGCTGACCAGCGCCCCCGGGCTGTCGCCGCTGGAGGTGGAGAAGTACCTGACGGCGCCGGTGGAGATGGCGATGAACGGCGTCCCCGGCCTGGACGAGATCCGGTCGGTGAGCCGGACGGCTGTGTCGGCCGTCACGATCATCTTCCGCGACGGGACCGACCCCTGGCTGGCGCGTCAGATGGTCAGCGAGCGTCTGAAGACCGCCGAGGCGGCCATCCCGCCGGGCTACGGTCACCCGGAGCTGGGGCCCGTGTCGACGGGGCTGGGCGAGATCTACGAGTTCTATCTGGTCTCGCAGCGGCACACGCCGATGGAGCTGCGCACGCTGCTGGACTGGGACGTCGCGGTGAAGCTGCGGGCGGTGCCGGGCGTGGTCGAGGTGAACGGCATGGGCGGCGAAGCCAAGCAGTACCAGGTGGTGCTCGATCCCAAGCGGCTGGCCGGCTACCGCCTGTCGGTCGGCGACGTGCAGGCGATCCTCGAGCGTAACAACGCGGCGATCGGCGGCGGCTACATCGAGAAGAACCAGGAGGCCTACTCGATCCGGGCCGACGGGCAGTTCCACGGCATCGAGGAGATCGAGAACACCGTGGTGGCCAGCGACGCCGACGGCACGCCGGTGCTGATCAAGAACCTGGGGACGGTGCGCGTCGGGCCGGCGCTGCGCTTCGGCGCCGTGACCAAGCACGGCGAGGGGGAGATCGTGGCCGGCACGGTCATGATGCTGAGCGGCGCCAACTCGCGCGACGTGGTTCACGCCGTGAAGGCGCGGCTGGCCGAGGTCCAGCGCGAGCTGCCGGCCGGCATCGAGATCCGCTCGTACTACGACCGCGCCGAGTTCATCGATCGGATGCTGAAGACGGTCACCACCAACCTGGCCGAAGGGGCGGTGCTGGTCGCGGTTGTGCTGTTCCTCACGCTCGGGAGCGCGCGGGGGGCGCTGCTGGCCGTGCTGGCCATCCCGCTGTCGATGAGCGTCGCGGTGCTGGGGATGGTCCGGCTGGGCGTGACCGGGAACCTGATGTCACTGGGGGCGATCGACTTCGGCTTGCTGGTCGACGGCGCCATCGTGATGCTCGAGGTCGCGCTGGTCGAGATCGCCTCGCGCCGGGCCCGCGCGCGCCCGGACGTCGCGTATCTGGTCGGCAAGTCGATGGGGCGGGCGGCACGGCCGGTCGCGTTCTCGCTGCTCATCATCCTGATGGTCTACCTGCCGTTGATGGCGCTGGAGGGGGTCGAGGGGCGGATGTTCCAGCCGATGGCGATCACCGTCGCGCTGGCGCTGGGCGGCGCGCTGCTGTTCTCGCTGACGGCGTTTCCTGCGCTGGCCGCGACGTTCCTGGGCCGCGTGAAACCCCATGATGGGCATGGCGGCTTCTTCGGCCGGGCCGGGGCCATCTACGGGCGCTGGCTGACGCGGGTGATGGCGCGCCCCTGGCCCTTTCTGGCTGCCATCGGCGGGGCCCTGGCCGGCGCGCTGCTGCTGGGGACGTCGCTGGGGGCCGAGTTCGTCCCCCGCCTGGACGAGGGGGAGCTGTCGCTGGACGTGAAGCGGCTCCCGTCGATCTCGATCACCGAGGCGCAGCGTCTGGGCGTGCAGGTCGAGGACTCGCTGGCGCAGCTTCCGGAGGTTCGCTCGGTGGTGACCCGCACCGGCCGCGCCGAGGTGGCCACCGATCCGGTCGGCCCCGACGAGACCGAGGTGATGGTCAAGCTGCGCCCCAAGGAGGAGTGGACCACCGCGCACGATCTGGACGACCTGGGCGAGGCGATCAAGCAGCAGGTCGAGCGCGAGGTGCCGGCCACCTTCGTCTCCGTGTCGCAGCCGATCGAGGATCGGGTGAATCAGCTGCTGGCGGGCTCGCGCGCCGACGTGGTCATCAAGGTGTTCGGCCAGGACCTGGCGACGTTGAAGCGGACCGCCGATCGCATCGGCCAGGTGGTGCGTGACGTCCCGGGCTGCGGCGACTGGCGGGTGCAGCGGGTGCTGGGGCTGCCGCTTCTGGAGGTGACGCCGGACAGGCAGCGGCTGGCGCGCTACGGCCTGCCCGCCGACCGCGTGATGGAGGTGGTCGAGGCGTCGCGGGTCGGGCGCTTCGCGGGGACGATCTTCGAGGGGCCGCGCCGGTTCGACCTGATGTTGCTGCTGCCGCCGGGCACGCTGACGCCCGAGGGGTTCGGCGACCTGCTGGTGGGAGCGGCGGCCGGGCAGCTGGTGCCGCTGGCCTCGGTCGCGTCGATCCGCGAGACCGAGGGGCCGGCGGTCATCAACCGCGAGTCGCTGCAGCGGCGCGTTCTGGTCGAGGTGAACGTGCGCGGGCGCGATCTGGTCAGCTTCGTCAACGAGGCGCGCGCCCGGGTGGCGGCCCAGGTGCAGGTCCCGCCGGGCGTGAGCCTGGAGTGGGGCGGGCAGTTCGAGAACTTCAGGCGCGCCAGCCAGCGGCTGGGGATGGTCGCGCCGCTGGCGCTGGTCGTCATCGGCGCGATGCTGTTCCTGATGTTCGGCGACCTGCGGACGGCGGCGGCGGTGTTCGTCAACGTGCCGCTGGCGTTGATGGGGGGCGTCGTGGCGCTCTGGCTGCGCGGCTTGCCCTTCTCAATTCCGGCTGGTGTCGGCTTCATTGCGGTGGCCGGCGTCGCGGTGCTGAACGGCGTCGTGCTGGCCGGCGAGCTCATCCGCAGGCTCGGGGCGTCGGACGGCGAGCTCGAGCTGGAGGTGCGCCGCTCGGGCGCCGCGGTGTTCCGACCGGTGCTGACGACCGCGCTGGTCGCGGCCTTCGGGTTCATCCCGATGGCGTTCTCGACGCACGCGGGCGCGGAGGTGCAGCGGCCGCTGGCGACGGTGGTCATTGGTGGGATCCTGTCGTCCACCGCGCTGGGACTTTTCGTTTTGCCCGTCGCGTTGCGACTGTTGTTACCTGCAGCGGCCTCCAGAAGGTAAAGTGGTGCGAACATTACGCGTGATTTTGGTCAGAAATGAGAGCGGTGGGCGGGGGTGACACGATCGGGGACGTGATAGCTTTCCAAGCCTCGGAGGCCCCCCTTGTCGACGAAGCAATTGATCTCCGTTACCGCGATTTTGTTGCTGGCCGGGTGCGCGTCGCCCAACTCGGGTGACGACGGCACGGGCGGCTCGGCTGCCACCGGCGGCACCACCGGCACCGGCGGCGCCGCCACGGGCGGCAGCGGCACGGGCGGCACGGCCACCGGCGGCCACGGGACCGGCGGCGAGACCGCGACCGGCGGCGTCGTCGGGACCGGCGGCATCGTCGGCACGGGCGGCACCGGCGGCGGCGCGGCCGGCGCTGCGGGCGGCCACACCGGCGGGACCAGCGGCGGCGGCGGGGTGAAGGGGACGGGCGGGATCGTCGGCTCCGGTGGCTCCAGCAGCACCTCGAATTCCAACTGCGCCAACCTGTCGCTGGCGCCGAGCACGACCGGCGTCGCTCAGCCGTCGGGCGCCGCGGGCGGCTTGAAGGTCCTCGACTGGGCCGGGTTCAAGGGCGCGGTGTCGTTCACGTTCGACGACAACACCCCGTCGCAGCTGCCCGACTACAGCATGCTGAAGGCGACCGGCGCGCACTTCACCTGGTTCGTCGTCGGCAGCTGGATCGGCAGCAACGCGACGACGATCTCCGGGTACAAGAACACCCTCGCCGACGGTCAGGAGCTGGCCAGCCACACCTACTCGCACAACGCGAGCGGCAGCCTGAGCGACCTGATGATGAACCAGACCTACATGATGACGAACTTCGGCGTGAACGCGAACTCGATGGCGGCGCCGAACTGCGATCAGTCGTGGTCGACCGTCGCCCCCAACGTCATGTTCCAGAACCGTGGTCCGTGCGGCAACGGCATCACCACGGTCGGGCCGCGCGACAGCACCAGCGCGTTCCTGCTGCCGGCCTACCTGCCCAACACGGGCGAGTCGGCGTCGTCGATGACCAGCTCCTACCAGAGCGACAAATGGCGCATCTTCGTCATCCACGGCTTCGACAGCCAGAACGGGACGTACCAGCCGGTGCCGATCGCCAACGTGACCTCGGCGATGTCGAGCGCCGTGTCGATGGGCTACTGGACCGAGGGGATCACCAACGTCGGCGCCTACTGGCAGGGGCAGAAGCTGATCCCCACCACGGCCACCACCAGCGCGACCTGGACCCTGCCGGCCAAGTTCCCCAAGAACATGTGCCTGCGCGTCACGACCACCGGCGGCACCGTCACCCAGAAGGGCGCGACGGTTCCCTGGGACGATCACGGCTACTACGAGATCTCGCTCGACGCCGGCGAAGTCACCGTCCAGTAGCTGGAATCATCGGCCGAACATCGCCAGGCCGCGCTCGAGCGACCAGTAGGCGGCGGTCGTTCCCATCGCGTACACGAACGCCCGCATCGACCAGGCCGGACGCCGGTCGATGCGGCTCACCAGCCGACCGACCGCCAGGAACACGGCGATCGCGGCGAGCTGGCCCAGCTCGACGCCCACGTTGAAGAACAGCAACGCCGTCGGCACGTGCTGCTCGGGAAGGCCCGTCTCGAGCAACGCGGAGGCGAAGCCCATTCCGTGCAGCAGGCCGAACGCGAACGTGACCAGCCAGGGGGCGCGGTGGGCCAGCGAGTCGGCCGGGCGCAGGCACTCGGCGCAGGCCAGGACGATCGACAGGGCGATCGTCGTCTCGACGGCCGCTGACGGAAGCTGCAGCCACCCGAGCACGGTCGCCGCCAGCGTCAGGCTGTGCGCAATCGTGAACGCCGTGATCGCCAGCAGAAGATCGCGCCGGCTGCGCACCAGGATGGTGATGGCCAGGACGAACATCAGGTGGTCGAAGCCGGTCAGGATGTGCTCGATGCCGAGGCGGGTGTAGTCGGCGGCGATCGGCCGCAAGAAACGGAGCCCCGCCGAGGCCGGGATGCCGTACACGGTCAGGCTGGGTGATCGCCCGTCGACGATCCGGAGCAGGCGCGAGCCCGACCTCCAGTCGATCAGCACCATGACCCGGGACTCGCCGCCGGCGAGCCAGGGAAAATCGATGGTGCCGACCAGCCCGAGCGGACCGCAGTGGAGCAGGGCGCCCTGCTGCCGGCAGGACTTCGGGTAGCTGGCCGGCTGGCGGAGCTGCCTCAGTGTGCCGGCCAGGGTCTGCCACTGGATCGAGAACGTCCCGTCCTCCACCTCGGTCAGCGTCAGCGTGGCCGCGTCGATCGAATGCCCGTCGGCGCGAGCCGCCAGCAGCAGCACCGCCAGCCCGAGCAGGAGCGCCCGCATCAGCGGGACGGCTCCTCGAACCGATAGCGGTCGGCGATGCGGCGGGTGGCCTGCGCCATGGCCTTCTGCTGCATCTCGCCTTGCCAAGCGGCGAGCAGGCGCGCGTGCAGCAGGTCGGGCGGAGGCAGCCCCCCCTGGATCCCGTCCATCTTGACCAGCAACAGACGATCGCTGGTCTCGAGCTCGTGCCACTGGCCGATCGGCAGCCGGCAGATCTGGCCGGCGACCTCGGGCCCGAACTCCTGCTCGATCCGATCGCGGGTCACGTTGGCGGCCGTGCTGCGCAGCCCCAGCGACGCGGTGGTCGCGCCGGCGCTCAGGCGGCGCTCGTCCTGGGTTCGCTTGTGCGCGGCCTGCGGGTCGCTCTTGGGGAACACCACGAACTGATGCTCGTACATCAGCGGCGCTTCGAACTGGTCCCGGTGCTGCGCCAGGTACTGCTGCAGGTCCGACTCGGTCGGCTCGGCCGGGCGGGTTCGCAGCATCACGCGCTCGCGCATCTTGGCGATGAGGACGCTGCGCACGGTCGGGTCGTCGCGGTCGATCCCTTCCCGCAGCGCCTCCCGGTAGAGCGCCTCGTCGCCTTTCCAGGCGGTCATGCAGGCCTCCGCTTCCGCGCTGGTCAGCGGCCGGTTGAGCTGGTCGCCATAACGCCGCAAGAGATCGGCCTTGAGCGCCGGGGTGATGACGATCGTGCGCGGGTTGCCGGCGACCAGTCGGTGGCCCAGGAGCAGCGCGGCCGCGAGCAGGAAGAAATGGAGGGTCGGTTCCCGCCAGAGCCGCGACACGCGCGCAGTTTACATCAGTGAATCTGCGCGTCGTCGCTGCGTTGCACGAGGGGCGGCGTCCAGGCTCCCTCGAAGAGCGCGGCGCCCGGGGCGTAGAGCCGGAGGATCAAGCTGAACGGCCCGTCTGGAATCGGCAGCCAGTTGGTGAACCGCTCGGACGTCGGCTCGGTGCGTTGCAGGGTGATGGTCAGCGACCCGTCGGGGTCCAGCTCGAGCGGGTCGCGTCCGCTGAGCGCGTAGCGCCGGATCGGGCTGGAGACCAGGAACTGTCCAGCGTCGTAGGCGGTCAGCGACCAGAGCACGTCGACGGGCGGCAGCTTGCCGGGCGCGAAGCGAAGCTGGTACGACCGCGCCCCGTCCAGCGGGTGGCCGTCCCCGTCGACCTCGGTGTGCACGTCGACGGAGTCCTCGGGGACGCCCAGCCCCAGCCGCGTCCGGGCGATCGACGCGCGCAGCAGGTAGTCGGTGCGGCAGTTCCCGATCCGCAGATGGACGTCCCAGCCGTTGACGCGCCAGCCCCGCAGGCGCGGGCAGGCCGCGATCATCTGCTGGGCCGACCGGATCGCCTCCGACAGGACCCGGGGGGCGCGCGCGCCCAGCGCCTCCGGGACGAACAGGCAACCCGGGCGCAGGCCGATCCGCGCGATGCGGTCGACGACCTCCAGGTCGCCGGGCGGGGGCGGGTTGGCCGCCATCAGCGCCGCCAGCCGGTTGAAGAAGGTGCGCGCGTCCAGGCGGCCGACCCGCTCGCCGCAGCCGTGCAGCAGCGAAGCGGGCGAGATGCGCGACGACGGCGCCCCCTGCGGGACCGGACGCGCGGTCCCCTGCCAGTCGCTGAGGGCGGTCAGACGGCAGCCGTCCTGCATTCCGTGAACGCTGGGGTAGTCCAGCGCGCCCAGCGTGTGCACGCGGCCGATCGCCCAGACGGTCCTGGTGGGCGCCTGCAACGGCTCCATCTCCAGCGGCAGGTTGCCCGACCAGCCGGGCGGGAGGATCGCGTAGTCCCCCGCGTCCTCGGCGGTCAGCGAGCCGGCCGCCGCGAACACGTTGGTCCAGGCGTCCACGAGTTGCATCAGGTGGTAGCGGCCGGACATTTCAGGGATCGAGAGGACGATCGGCTCGGCGTTCAGATCCAGACAGGCGACCGAGTAGAGCGTATCGGTGGTCGCGTAGGTGAAGTCGCGGCAGGTGTGGTCGGGCAGGCGTCGCTGGTGCGCGAAGTGATTCAGCCGCGCCGGGCCCGGGCTGTCGCTGTCGTCGATGGACATCCGGCGGCTCACGTCCATGAGAACCGCGGGGTAGCCGTAGACGTAGGCGTCGACGGCGATCGCGCGTAGCTCGCTCAACGTGAGGACCTGCGTGGGGCGCGCGCCCAGGAAGTCTCTCGCGGTCATGATGAACCCCCGATCTCAACCTGCGACGGGATCCCGTCGAGTGGGGAGCGCCCCCGACGATTGAGGCGCCGCCGCATCAGCACGCGCCTCAGAACAGCAACCCGATCGACGCGCCGGCTCGCAGCTCGCGCGAGAGGGTGATCAGCCCGGGCACCACGCTGCGCCGGTCGATCTGATCGGCGGCGATCTGAAGGGCCAGCGGGCCCGTGAACAGCGGCACGGTGGCGGCGGCGTGAAGGTCGGACCGCTGATCGGACAGCGAGAAGTTGTCGGTGATCTTCGCCTGGAACCGGTCGTCCGCGTTGATCGACCAGAAGGCGCCGAACCGGCCGGCCAGCAGGAGCTCCCATCCCGCCAGGTTGGCCCGCACCGACGCGCGGCCGACCACGCTCTGGGCGTAGTAGTAACCCTGCTGGCGCAGCTCGCTCTTGATGCCGTCGGTGGCGTAGGAGGCCGCCACCTCGGGATAAGCCAGCGACGTGACCATCGCGAACCCGTAGGTGACGTCGGCGGCCAGGCGGAGCGCGAGCCGGCCGCTCCGGTGGACCAGCTCGACGGTCGGGCCGACGATCCCGGCGTTCACCTCGCGGTCCAGCAGGCCGCCCGGCAAGCTGCGGTCGTCGTAGTCGAACGTGCTGCGCAGGCCGAGCATCAGCCCTCGCCCATCGGGCGTTCCCAGCAGGGGACCCGTCTCGTCGAACCGGCGCAGGTAGCGGCCCCACCAGACGGTGTCGGCGTGTATCGACGCGCCCTGCAGGCCGCTTCCGTCGATGAGGCCGCCCAGGTCGAACCCCGTCCAGTCGCCCGGGTGGACGGCGGTGGTGGCCTGACCGGGGCGTCCGTACGCGCGGTGCGAGACGACGTTCGTCCCCAGAGTCAGGGCGAAGAACGCGGTGGTCGGGCCGCCGTCGAAGCTGGCGTAGGTCTCACCCAGCTGCAGCTCCAGCCGGTGGGGCGTCCATCGCGAGAACCCGTAGGCGTCGAAAGGCGGGCGCGCGGCGCTGCGGCAGACCAGGGTGTCGTTCATGGCGGCGATCGGCGCGAAGATCATCGCACCCACGCAGTTGGCCAGGTTGGGGCTCCCCGAGGCGAACAGCCGCCCCAGCCGGTAGGTGGCCTCGCCGAGCACCGCGCCGCCGATGGGGGTGAAGATCATGTCGTTGGTGGACGGCTTCTCGCGGAACTCGACCAGGTACTCCCAAATCGTCGAGCCGATGACGGAGGTCAGGAGCGACGCGGCCGGGGACAGTCCGTTCCCGCGCGCGACTTGATAGTAGATGGCGCCCGCCACCGGGTGGGCCAGGGCGTTGGTGTCGAACAGGTTGTCGTCCAGGACGATGTCGCGGGTGCTGAACAGCTTGGCCTTCCAGTCGTTCCAGGTGAAGTGGAGATCGAAGTCTGTGTGCGACGGCGCGCGCCAGTACCAGGCCGTTCCCAGCCCCAGCACCGTCAGGAGCTCGAAGCCGGTGCGCAGGTAAGGGTGGCGCGGCCGGTGCTCGCTGGGGGGCGCCTCCGGCAGGTCCAGGGGCGGCGCCTCGACAGGCTCGGGCGCCGCCTCGGGCTCCAGCTCGGGCGCGATCGCAAGCGGTGTGATGGTGGTCGGTGGCGGCTTGAAGGGCTCCCCCGCGAGGATCGCCAGAATGATCGCGACCAAACTCACCAACGCCGCCCCCTCCGTCGAAAATGAGGGCGTGCGCGCCGCTCACAACGCGCCGGTCGCGCTGGCGACGGTGAATCCGCCCCGCTCGTACGGCGACAATTGCGCTCGGCTCAGCTTGCGCGCCTGTGGAGCGTCTCCAAGACTTTGCCCGCTGCCGAGCCGGAACCTCCGGCGCGCGGCGGTGAAGCAAACGGCACATGGCTCGGGACAGCAAGTTCAGTCGCCGCGCGATGCTCAAGTACGGGCTCGGTGTGGGAGCGCTCGCGGCCGGCGCCTCGGCCTGCGATCCCGGTCCCAACCGCTGCTCGGGCGGCGCCCAGCCCGCCGCCGCCCCACCCGCGGGCTCGCCGGCCGCCTTGCTCTCCACCATCGACACGATCGTCGTGGTCATGCTGGAGAACCGCTCGTTCGACCACCTGTTCGGCGCGCTGGGGATGGACGGCAGCTATCCGGGAGCGGCTGACGTCGACGGGTTGACGGGCGCCGAGAACAATCCCGACGGGGCGGGGAGCCCGGTGACGGTCAACGTCGCGCCGGCCGAGGTGTCGACGCTGGACCCCAAGCACGACTGGGGGTCGTCGCACCGCGCCTTCAACCAGGGGCGCAACGATCAGTTCGTGGTGGTCAACGCCGGCTCCAATCAGGCCGAGGTGATGAGCTATCACCTGCGCGAGACGGCGCCATTTCTCTACTCGCTGGCCGACCAGTCGGTGGTCTGCGATCGGTGGTTCTCGTCGGTCATGGGGCCGACCTGGCCCAATCGCTACTACCTGCACGCCGCGACCGCGGCGGGCAACAAGACCAACCTCCCGATGGGCTTCAACCCGCCGCCCACCGTCTGGGATCGGCTGGCGGAGCAGTGCGTGTCGGCCGGCTACTACTACGCCGGCGCCGTCCCCTGGTACAGCATCACGTTCCCGGCCAAGAGCTTCTCGGGCGACGACTCGATCGACCCGAAGCCGGTCGATCGCTTCTTCCAGGACGCGGCGAACGGGGCTCTGCCCAGCTTCTCGATCATCGACCCCGACTTCGGCGTCAACGACGGGCACCCGCCCTATGACTTCTCGCTGGCGGAGGCCTTTCTCGCCAGCATCCACCGCGCGCTGGTCAACAGCGCGCACTGGCCCCGCGCCCTGCTGGTCGTCATGTTCGACGAGCACGGGGGCTACTTCGACCACGTTCCGCCGCCGCAGGTCCCCGACCCCGACCCTGACTTCCGCCAGATCGGCTTTCGGGTGCCGGCGCTGGTCGTCGGGCCAACGGTGCGGGCCGGCGCGGTGGTCTCGACGGTCTACGAGCACGTCTCGGTCCTCTCGACCTTGGCCACCCGGTTCGGGATCAAGACGCTGGGGCCGCGGATGGACGCGGCCGCGGACCTGTCGGACTGCCTCGATCCGCAGCGAGCCGGAGCGCCGGTGTCCGACTTCGTGCTGCCGCCGGCGGTTCAGCTCCCGGCGTCCGTGCTGCGCGAAGCTCATCTGCGGCCGACCAGCCAGCCAGAGATGGCCGCGCTGGCGGCGGCCGGGGGCGTCCCCGCCCGTCACGTGGATCGGCGCGAGCCGGATGTCCGGGTGCGGGCCTGGTTGCGCTGGGCGCAAGAGCTGGAAGCCGTTCGGGTGGTCGGTTGATCGGGCTCGCCGCGGCCTGGCTGGCGGGCGCGCTGCTGGCGACGGCGCCGCCGCCGTCCGACCTGCCGGTCGTCCAGCAGCAGGCGGCGCCCGCCCCGGAGAGCGGCGGCGAGGGCTGGTCGCGGGTCTCCATCGATGTCATCCCGGTGCTGGGGCTGACCAGCAACAGCTGGGGCGGCCTGAGCCAGATCCGCGCCGAGCACCACTTCCGCGCGCCCCTGGTGCTGGGCGTCGAGCTGGCGCCGCTCGCGCTGGCCTCGAGCGGCGAGGGTCTGGGGGCGCTGGCGCAGGCGCGCATCCACGCCGCCTACGCCACGCGCTATCTGGCGCTGGGGCTGGGGCTGGGCGCGCAGCTCCAGCGCTTCGGACGCAACGGCCTGTCGATCGCCCCCACGCTGCGCCTGGGGCGCCTGGATGGGCTGGAGCTGGAGCTGGAGTACGCCTACAACGTGGCGCCGAATCAGTTCACGGGCCGGCGCACGGTGGGGTTTTCCGACGTGCTCGCGACCGGGCGCGTGCCGCTGGCCAGCCGGCTGGCGTTGCAGGTCCAGGCGGGGCTGAACCTGCAGGCCTGGATCTTCACGACGTTCGGGTTGCGGCAGCGGCTGGTGGGCGACGGTGGGCCGGGCAGCTGGTACGTCTCCGCCGGGTTCGGCGTGGCCTGGATCGAGGATCGATCGGCCTGCGATCAACCGGATGTCTCCTGCGGGAGCACCGCGATGTCGTTCGGTCCGACCATCGGATTCGGGCTGGAGCACCGGTTTTGAATCGGCGTTGAACGTCCTGTAGTCCGTCCATGCAAACTGGCCGGGCGCCCCCGCGAGCCTGCCGGTCGAGCCCACGTTCTGGGGCATGGAAGTAACGTGCAGGCAGAAGGTGTTCCTGTCCGGTGTCGTTGCGACGACGATCCTGTTCGGTCGTGCGGCGGCGGCGGCTCCGGCGGCGGACGAGGAAGCCCCGGTGGTGTCACGAACCATCGAGCCCGTCGAGCCGCCGCCGCTGGTGCCACCGGAGGCGCTGCGCCTGGACCAAGGGACGGCCTACATGGTGGGCCGCCACACACTGAAGCTCGGCCTGCTGGCCTTCGAGTTCGGCATCACGGAGAAGCTGTCAGTCGGCACGGATCCGCCGTCCTGGGCGGTGCGCGCCATCGGCAAGATCTGGATCCCCAACCTGCACGTGAAGTATCAGTTCTGGGACCGCGGGCGCCTGGCCATCGCCGGCCACGTCGGCGGTTATGTCGCCGACATCTCGAGCGGAGACAACTCCGGCGTGGTCTTCGAGGTGCCGTTCTCCGCGCTGGCGTCGGTGATCTGCACCCGCCACTTGATCCTGCACGGCGACGTGACGTACGTGTTCGCTCGCGCAGTGGGGAATGGCGACCTCACGCGGGCGACCGTCCACGGCGCGGCGGCCGTCCGCGCCCTGCAGACCGGGCTGATGGCGCAGATTCCGCTCACCCGGGTCTTCTCGCTGCTGGCCCTGGGCCGCGTGCAGGTCTACACGGGCGACATCGGCTTCTCCGCCAACACGCAGATCGACTCTTACACCAGCGCCACCTTGAACGGGACGATGGTTCCCGCGGTCCAGCACCCCTGGCAGGTGGTGGCGGGCGGGACCTTTCTCTGGAAGCACTTCTACCTGACGGCGGGGGCCGGCTACGGGAACTTCTTCGTGCCCGGTCTCGAGGTCGCGGTGCCCAAGCGGAGCGTCGTTCCGTTCCTGAACCTGGCGGTGGTGCTGTGAGGTGGCCGGAGTGGAAGTGGCGCGCCGCCTTGCTGGCCGGGGGCTGGCTCATCGGGGCGGCCGCCTGCGGCCCCGGCAAAGTCGCGCTGCCGTCGCCGCCGCTGGGGACGGACGTCGCGGCGGTGAACGCCAGCTACCAGATGCCGACCGCGGTCCTGGACACCAGCCAGATCGACCAGACCTACATGACCGTGAAGGCCAGGCTCGACCAGCTGCCCGTCGACTGGCTGCCGCCGCTGGTGGCGGACGTGCTAAACGCGCTCCAGAAACGCTTGCAGGCGTCCGGTCTGCCGGATTCGCCCGCCATGAAGGACATCCCGTCCGGGGCCAAGGTCACGTCGGTGCTCGAGGTGAAACGGATCTGCAACGGCTGGAACGGATCGTCGACCCCCGACGAGGCGGCCGACGGATCCATCACGGCGACGGCGCTGGTCGAGGAGGGCGTCCTGCAGCCGGTGGCCTGGGCCACCGCCCAGCAGTGCCAGGAGCAGGTGATGCCGAGCTCGGCGTCGTCGGCCCTCAACCAGGCCCTGACCGTGAACGGCTCGCTGGACGGGTCGCTCGAGTTCTACCTGCTGGGCCAGCTCCCCGACGCCACCAATGGAGCCGACGCCCTGGTGGCGTTCGCCGGCACGGCGAGCGTGGGCGGTCAGACCGGATCGGCGTCGTTCGACATGCAGCTCTCGGACGACTTCGTGAAGTTCAAGGTGTCGACCGACAGCGCCGGCGACTACGTGGTCGTGACCCTGATGGGCGCGACGCTGCAGATCGACGGCGCCAACGCCGGCTTCTCCTGCGACATCGGCAGCGCGACCTGCGCGCAGAACCGCTGACGGCCACCAACAAAAAACGGCGCGTTGACTCCACCGGACAGCCCAGCGGAGTCAACGCGCCCGAGGATCGTTGCGTGATTCGGTCAGAAGGCGACGCCGACGTTCCCGCCGACGCCCCAGTGATTGAGCGCGCCGGGCACGCCGGGCAGGATGTTGTTGTAGTAGGTCTGCGTCCAGGAGCCGCGCACGTCCAGCATCAGAGCGTGCGTGGCGAAGGCCAGCCCGCCGCCCACCGGGACGGTCATGATGTCGTCAACCGACGTGTAGTCGGCCAGGACCGTCGAGTTGTAGTGGGAGACCGAGTAGTGCGACCACCCGACGCCGGCGAACCCGAACGGCTCGATCAGCGTCATACCGCGGATGATCGGGACGTTGAGCCGCACCACCCCCTCCGCGCCGTTCGAGGTCAGGTACGACGTGCTCGACAGGCCCAGGGGCGTCAGCTGCTGGGTCGAGCCGACGTAGGCCAGCTCAGCGCCGACCACCGACTTCAGCCCCAGGATGAAGCGCGCGTCCCACGAGCCGCCAGCGTTGGTCGTGTTCCTCAGCTGGCTGTTCGTGAAGTCCGTGTAGCCACCCCCGACGATCAGGCCGAAGCCGACCGGCGACAGGTAGCTGCGCCCCTGCTCGGCCGGGTAGACGTCGGTGTACGGCTGGGCCGGCGGCAGCGGCGCCGGAACCACCGGCGGCGGTGGCGGCGGCGTGGCCTCCTCGGGAGCGGCGGCCATCGGCTCGGGCTCGGCCGGAGCCGGCGGCGGCGTCTCGGCCGGAGCCGGCGTCGCCTCGGCGGTCGGCGCCGCCGTCGGCGCCGGCGAGCACCCGATGAACGTCACCGTGCGCCCCTCGGCCGGCAGCGCCTGGCTCGTCTCCCCCTGCGCCGCCGTCATGATGCGGCTGCCGTCGATGCCGTGCTGAAGGAGATAGTCCTTCACGGCATCCGCCCGTTTCCCGCTCAACGTGACGTTGGAGGCGGCGTTGCCGCTGATGTCAGCGTGCCCCGCCAGCTTCACCGTCCGCTTCTCGTCGTTGCCCAGCCACGTCGCCACACCGTCCAGCGCCCCCTTGGCGTTCGTGTCGAGGTCGTAAGACCCCGACGCGAAGCTCACGGTGATGCCGATGTTCCGACAAACGGGTTGGCTCTCCGTCGAGCTCGTCCCCGCGCTCTCGCCGGGAGCGGCCCACGCGGTGTACTCGTGGAACGTTCCGACGGAGAAAGCCACCAACCCTCCCATGATCCAACCAGTTGTCGTGAAAGTCATCGCTATTTCTCCTCCTCCTTTTCGAGAATCTGCGGACGGAAGCTGCAGAGGCCCGTCAGCCGAACCCTGGATCCTGCTTCGCGGACGTCCGGGTCAGGCCGGCGAGGACTGCTGCCCCGCCGTCGGGACGGCCTCTTCACGGACGCGGCGGCGCGTGCGCACCGACGTCGTGAGGGCGCGGTAAACCAGCCCGCCCAGCGTTCCCCCCAGCGTCGGCATCAGCCAGAAGAACCAGAGCTGCCGCGCGGCCCAGCCGCGCTCGAACAGGGCGACCCCCGTGCTGCGCGCCGGGTTGACGGACGTGTTCGTCACGGGAATCGAGATGAGATGGATCAAGGTCAGCGCAAAGCCGATGGCCAGCGGCCCCATGTCGCGCAGGCCGGTCTTCGGGTCGGTCACGCCACAGATCACGATCAGGAAACCTGCGGTCAGAACGATCTCGCAGACCGCGGCGGAGCCCATCGCGTAGTGGCCGGGTGAGTGCGCGCCGAACCCGTTGCAGGCGAAGCCGGCCTGCAGGTCGAAGGCGGGCGAGCCGCTGGCGATGGCGTAGAGCACCCCGGCCCCCGCGATCGCGCCGGCCACCTGGGCCATCAGGTAGACCGGCAGATCGCGGCCGGGGAAGCGGCCGGCCGCCCACAGCCCGACCGAGACCGCCGGGTTGAAATGACCGCCCGAGATGGCGCCCACCGCGTAGGCCGCGGTCATCACCGTCAGGCCGAACGCCAGCGCCACGCCCAGGAATCCCACGCCGGTGGCGGGAAACGTGGCGGCCAGGACCGCCGTCCCGCAGCCGCCCAGAACCAACCAGAGAGTGCCGAAGAACTCCGCCGCCGCCAATCTCCCCGTCCTCATGTCTGCTCCTCTCCGTTGCTGCTGATCGGCAGACTCCGCCGCGCGGCGGCTCCCGGTTCGGAGGGTGGAGCCGCCGCGCGGATACCGGAGCCCGTCGCTACTTGGCCGCCGGCCGGATCGAGGCCGCCATGGCCTGCTTGTACGTCAGTTGAACGACCTGGCCGGGCTTGAGGGTCGCGAGCATCTGCTGCAGCCGGGGGTCCTCGACATGCACCGTCCGGATGCCGCGCTGGCCTTTGAACGTCACCATGTTCCGGGCCGCATCGACCGACAGGATCTCGGCCGAGGCCGTGATCTCCCGGCCCACCGAGGCGCCGCCGGCGCCGGCGGTCGAGCGCGACTCGCGCTCGGTCCTCGTGGGCGTCGAGCCGGGCGGCAGCATCGAGACCGCCAGCCCCTGGTAGTAGTCGACGTCGACGCGGTCGCCGACCTTCAGCTTGTCGAACATCTTCAGGTCGGGCGGGACGTCGACCGCGGTGGTCTCTCCCTGCTCGTTTTGCAGCATGACGACGCGGTCCTTCTTGTCGATCGCCGCGACCGTGGCGGTCTCGCGGGTGACGCGGGCCGAGCCGTTGCTGGTGTGGACCTCGGAAGAGGTCTCCGCGCGCGCGGCGAGACCGGCACCAAACGTTGCGCACCCCGCCGCGGCGACGTAAACGAAGATCTGAGCGCGAATCCGACGCATGGAGCACCTCCGCTTCCAGAACGTAAAGCCCGCGTCGGAGGCGGGCAGCTGGGGTGAAGGATGAAGCGCGGCAGGCGGCGGCTGCCCAGGCTGTCCGATCGCCTGCAATGAGGAAAAGGTTGCATGAGGGGACAGCCGGCGACCGGCAATCTCATCCGCCGCCTCATTGTCAGCAGCCTCCTGGATGAACAGATCGGCCGATCGTGGATACGTCGTCTCTGTCTTCCATCACCGACGTTCGACCGGTCGCGGTTGTCGGTCCAGAGCCGGTCCGCGCCGAGTCCAGCCTGCGCATCCTGGTCGTCGAGGACGATCCCAACGTCCGGGACATGCTGTCGTTGCTGCTCGGGACGCGCTGGACCGTACGGACGGCGCCCGACGCGGCGGCTGCGCTGGCCCTGGTCAAGCAGGCGCCGCCCGATCTGGTGATCAGCGACGTTCGCATGCCTCAGATCGACGGCATCACGTTGCTGCGGCGCCTGCGGGACGAGCCAGGGACCCGCGACGTGCCCGTGATCCTGGTGTCGGGACGGGCCGGCGAGCAGGAGACCATCGCGGGGCTGGAGGCCGGGGCCGACGACTTTCTGGTCAAGCCCTTCTCGGCGCGCGAGCTGCTGGTCCGGGTGCAGACCCGTCTGGAAGTCACGGCCATGCGGCGCCGGAACGCTCAGCAGGAGGCGGCGCTGGACATCATGCGCCGGCACACCGGCTGGACGGAGCGGCTGCTGGACTCCCTGCCGGTGCCGCTGCTGCTGCTCGAGCCGGGAGACGCCCAGATCCTGTTTGCGAACCGGGCGACCATCGCGATGTTCGGATCGCGGCTGACCCGCGGCCGGCCGTTGCACGAGTTCGTGAAGTTTCGGCTTCCCGACGACGAAGGGGGCGGCGTCATGCCAGCAGGTGACCTGGCGCCGTCGTCGTCGGGGGCTCGATTGCAGGGGCGGCGGCTGGTCTGTGACACGGCGGAGGGGACCGTCTGGTTGATGGCTGACTCGGACCTGGTGCCCCAGATCCACGACCACCGGCCCGTGGCGGTGCTGACCCTGCGGGACATCACCCGGCTGGTGCGCCACGAGGAAGAGCTGCGGCGCACGGTGCACCTGCGCGAGGAGTTCCTGTCGATCGCCTCGCACGAGCTGCGGACGCCGATCACGACGCTGGGCCTGCAGACCGAGGTGTTGCTGCGGGGGCATGGCCAGCAGGCGGTGAAGGACGACCTGCGCCGGAAGCTGACCGTGATCCGCAACCAGGTGCTGCGGCTGGACCAGCTGGTCAGCGTGCTCCTGGACGTGTCGCGGTTGATGGCCGGCCGGCTGGTGCTCACGCCCGAGAACGTCGACCTGGTGAGCGTGGTCAACGATTCGGTCGACCTGGTCCACGACGCCGCCGAGCAGGCCGGGTGCGCGATCGTCGTGCGGGGCGCCACGTCGATTCCGGGCCGCTGGGACAAGCTGCGGCTGGGGCAGGTGGTGACGAATCTGCTGTCGAACGCCATCAAGTTCGGACACGGGCACCCCATCGAGGTCGACGTCCAGCCGGCGGGGGAGCGCGCCCGCCTGATCGTGAGCGACCACGGCGTCGGCATCGCCGTCGAGGCGCAGGAGCGCATCTTCAAGCGCTTCGAGCGGGCCTCGTCCGAGCGCCACTTCCCCGGGTTGGGGCTGGGGCTATGGATCACCAAGGAGATCGTCGAGGCCTGCCGCGGGACGATCCTGGTCGCCAGCCGGCCCGGGGAGGGCGCCTGCTTCACCGTCGAGCTTCCGCGGGAGACATGAGCCAGACGGAATACATCCTGCTGGTCGACGACGATCCCGACCTCCGCCAGTGTCTGGTCGACATCCTGGAGGACGAGGGGTTCGTGACCCAGACCGCCGGAACGGGCCGCGAGGCCCTGGCCCTGCTGCAATCGCCGCATCTGCCCAGCCTGATCCTGCTGGACCTCATGATGCCCGAGCTCAACGGGTGGCAGTTCTACGAGCGCCAGCAGTCGGACCCCCGGCTGGCGCCCATCCCCGTGCTGGTGGTGACGGCGAACCGCGGCACGTCGGCCGGCATCCCCCCAGGCTCGGACGTCCTGTGGAAGCCCTTCTCCGCCGAGAGCGTGCTCAACAAGGTCCACGGCCTGATCGCGCCCACCAGCGGCCCGGCCCCACCCCACTGAGGGGGGCCTCGCGAGGGCGTCGCCCGAAGAGGGGTTCAACGTAATCAGACGCACCGTTCAGCGGCGCGACTGGGACCTCACCACAGAGAAGATGACGGGTTGAGCCGACGCGGTATCTGCGCCTCTCCCCGCGAAGGCGGGGAGGGCGGGGAGAGGTCGGATCCCCTCTCCTTTATCCTCGCCCCGAGGGCGAGGACA
>Ga0335083_10000777_pt1 | contig 45972 bp, 33 predicted proteins | sample Lox_Sample_42_FD_206716 | JGI IMG/M metagenome (GOLD analysis project Ga0335083, IMG submission 206716) | Soil microbial communities from Loxahatchee National Wildlife Refuge, Florida, United States - Lox_Sample_4.2 | ecosystem: Environmental > Terrestrial > Soil > Wetlands | place: USA...
GAGCGAGCGGATGGATCTCGATGTCCGGCGCGCCCGGCCCCGTGCGGAGCCGCGACCAAGCGCGCGTGAGGCTCGCGACGAACGCGTCGGCGATCTCTTCCTGCACGTAGGCGACCTCGATGGCGCCGCACGCCTGCCCCGAGTTCGAGAGCGCCCATTGCGTGACGCCCGCGGCCGTCTGCTCGAGATCGCAATCCGCGAGCACGATGGCCGCGTCTTTGCCGCCCATCTCGATGCTCGCCGGGATGCCGAGCTCCGCGCAGCGGCGCCGCACGCTGCCGCCCGCGCTGACCGAGCCGGTGAACACGCACGCGTCGATGCCGCTCTCGACGAGCGCCTGCCCGACCGCGGGCCCGCCTTGCACGACCTGCGCGACGCCGAGCGGCAGGAGCTCCGCCAAGTGATCGACGAACCACGCGCTCGTGCGCGGCGTTTGCTCGGAGGGCTTCACGATCACCGTGTTGCCGGTGAGGAGCGCCGGGAAGACGGAGCGATAGAGCCCGGCGACCGGGTAGTTCCACGGCGCGATGACACCGACGACGCCGCGCGGGACGAGCTCGATCTGCGCGCGCTTGCCGGGAAAGCCGAGCGGGTTCAGGCGCACGCGCTCGACCGCGCACTCGGCGACGAGGCGGTGCCAGGCCCGCACGGTGTCGAGCGGACCGAGCGCCTCGGTGAACGCACCCTCCACCTCATGCTTGCCCATCTCGGCTTTGGCGAGCTTCAGAACGGTCGCCCGGTCACGAAGCATGGCCCGCGCCGCCTTGGCCACGAGCCGGTAGCGCTCGTCGAGAGAACGGGCCGACCACTCCGGTTGCGCAAGGCGCGCCCACTCGATCGCCGTCTTGATCCCATTGAAGGCGTCCCCCGAGGCCGGAGAAACCGATTCGGTTTCACGTGACCCCGAATCAGCCCGCAGGCCGGAGAACTGGGTATCGAGTGTCCCTAACATCGGCGGGTCTGTGTAACAGACCGCTTACCGAACGTCAGCACCCTCGCCAAGGTCGGCAAACTAGGAAACAAATTTTCAGGTCCGGCGCATCGGCCGGACCCCCACGTGGCGGAAGCCCTCGTCTTAACTTCAAGACTCACCGCTTTTGACATAGTGAATCGCCAGTGCACGCGGACCGCACCGAAATCTCATCAGCGCCTTCTCTTGGATCGTGGACGGCCCGCTCGGCCCTCGCGCTGAGCGAGGCGATCATGCCGAGCTCGCGACAGACGATCGGTGCGGACGAAGTCAGCATCCGTCGTCTTTCCCAAATCCTGTCCACCCTGCCGCGCCCCGCAGCGCGCGGGGTCGGTGCCGCGTTCGTGCTGCTCGACGAGACCGCGCGGCTCGCAACGGGCAAGCCTTTCCGCGACCTCACGCGCGCCGAACAAGACGCGCTGCTCGGCCGCTGGGAAAGAAATCCGATCGTGCGGCCGGCCCTGTATGGCCTTGGTTTGCTGGCTAAATCAGCTCATTTCGATGCGCTGCACGCGGGCAAGCGGGCCCACGGGCTCGCCGTCGTGAGCGATGCGCGACCCACGCGCGGCGACGAGAACATCGTGCGCGCCGACGACTGGGCCCACGGGCCCGTCATCGAATGTGACGTGGTCGTCGTCGGTACCGGTGCCGGGGGAGCGGTCGTCGGCAGAGAGCTCGCGGATCGCGGGTTCGTGGTCTGTTTCGTGGAAGAAGGAGCGCGCTACCGGCGCGAGGACTTCGGCCGCGGCCTGATTCAGGCCCAAACCAAGCTTTATCGCACCACGTTCGCCTGGGGGTCGCCGCCGATCCCGCTCATGATGGGCCGGCTCGTCGGTGGTTCAACCGCGGTCAACGGGGGCACGTGCCTGCGCACGCCGGACTTCATTCTGGATGAATGGTGCGAGCGGCTTCACACGGACGACCTCTCGCCCGCGAACATGGCGGCGCGCTTCGCGCACGTGGAAGAGCGCTTGATCGTGGCGGAGCCGGAGCGCCGTCACATCGGACCGATCGCCGACATCATGGATCGGGGCGCGGCCGCGTTCGGGTGGCACTCGGGGCCCATCCCGCGGAACGCCGTCGGCTGCGAAGGGCAAGGCTTCTGCGGTCTCGGTTGCGCAACGGGCGCGCGGCGCAGCACCGAGCTTTCGTTTTTGCCCGGCGCGCTCGCGCAGGGCAGCACGGTGCTCTGTGAAGCGCGCGCGACGGCGCTCATTCGCGAAGGCGGACGCGCCGTCGGCGTCGAAGTGGTGTCGCCCGCGGGCCGCGCGCTCAGCGTGCGCGGCAAGGCCGTGATCTTCGCGGGCGGAGCGATTCCGACGCCGCTCTTTTTGCTGCGCCAGGGCGTCGCGAACTCGAGCGGCGAGCTCGGCCGGAATCTGAGTCTGCACCCGAGCGCGGGCGTCGGCGGCTACTTCGACGAGCGCGTCGATCCCGAGAATCACGTCCCGCAGGGGTACATGGTGGACCACTTCCTGCGCGACAACATCCTCTTGCTCGCCGCGCAGCCGACGCGCGAGGTCGCGCACACGTTGTTCCCGACGACGGGACAGCGGCTGATGCAGTCGCTCGACGCGGTGCCGCACCTCGGCATGCTCGGCGTGATGATCCGCGACAGCACGCGCGGTCGCGTCTGGCGCGACGTCGGCGGCCAGCCGCTCGTGACGTACAATCTCTGCCGCGAGGACGTGGCGCTCATGAAGCGCGCGCTCGTGTACGCGGGGGAGCTCTGCAGGGCGGCGGGCGCGCGGCGCCTGCACATCGCGCTCGTCGGCCAGAAGGCGATCGACTCCGACGCCGAGTTCGAGCACTTCAAGGCGCGTCCGCTCAAGGCGTCCGAGCTCGCGCTCATCAGCTATCACCCGCTCGGCACGTGCAAGATGGGACGCGACCCGAAGTCCAGCGTCGTGAACCTCGACCACGAGACGCACGACGTGCCGGGGCTCTTCGTCGTCGACGGCAGCAGCGTTCCCGGGCCGCCCGGTGTAAACCCGCAGCTCACGATCATGGCGCTCGCCACTCGCGCGGCCGAGCGCATCGCCGCGAGGCTCAGCTGATGGACGCCGTGATGGACTTCCCCGACACGAGGCGACTCGTGGGCTCGCCGTTCCCCGGCGCGGTCGGCAAGGCCATGCTGCTCGCGTCCGACCTCCGCACCCGGCGCTGGGACTTCGCGCTCACGCGCATTCGCGCCGAGCAGGAGCGCACCCTCCTCGACATCACGCGCCACGCGCGCGGCACCGCGTTCGGGTCACGGCTCGATTTCGCCGGCGTGCGCGGCTACGAGAGCTACCGCGTGCGCGTGCCCGTCGGCGACTACGACGCGTTTTCGCCGTACATCGAGCGCATGCGGCAGGGGGAGAAGAACCTGCTCGTGCCCGAGTTCATCCGTTACTACGGCAACTCGTCGGGCAGCTCGACCCAAGGCCGGCCGAAGTTCTTGCCGATCTCCGAGCGCCAGATCGCCGATCAGCGCCAGAGCGGCTCGGACGCGCTGATGCGCACGCTCGCGTGGTTGCGCGACGACGAGTTCCCGCGCGGCTTCACGCTCGGGCTCTTCCCGCCGACGACGATGAAGGAAGAGGGCCCGGTGCTCGTCACGTCGAACCCGGCGTTGATGGTGACGCGCCTGCCGCTCTTCGCGCGCCCCGCGTACCTGCCGGACGAAGAGATCAAAAAGCTCGGCGACTACGACGAGAAGCTCACGCTCATCGCGCGAAAATACCTCGACCACGACGTGCGCGCGCTCGCGGGGACGACGTGTTGGTTCGGCGCGCTCTTCGAGCGAGTGCTCGACGAGGCGCGCAAAGCCGGGCGGCGGGCGAGCACGGTCGCCGAGATCTGGCCGAACCTCAGGATCTTGATGGGCGGCGGCGTTTCGGCGACGCCTTACCTGCCGGTCCTGAAGAACCTGCTCGGGCGTCCCGATTTTCTGCTGGTGGACAGCTACAACGCGACCGAAGGCGGCCTCTACGCCGTGACCGACCACCGGGACGAGCCCGGCATGCTCGTCCTGCCCCACCGCGGCACGTTCTTCGAGTTCGTGCCGCTCGCCGAGCACGACCGGCCGAACCCCACGCGCGTCCCGCTCTGGGAGGTCGAGCTCAACGTCCCCTACGCCATCGTGGTGACGACGCTCTCCGGCCTCTACTCGTACAAGCTCGGCGACATCGTGCGTTTTCCGCGGAAAAATCGCATCGAATTCGTCGGGCGGCTCTCCGGCTGCCTGTCCGTGACCCAGGAGCTCACGACCCACGTCGAGATCGAGCGAGCGGTCGCGCACGCCGTGAAACAAGTTCCCTGCACGACGCTCGACTTCGGCGCGAGCGCCGACGTGGGCGCGAAGAGCCGGTACCTCTTGTTCGTGGAGTTCGCTCCCGGTAAAGGTCCCGAGAACCTCGAGGCCTTTGCACGGGCCTTCGACGAGGGGCTCTGCCGAGAAAATCGCGTCTATCGCGAACACAGGAAGGACGACGTCGCGATCTTGCCGGCGCGCGTAGCCAGGCTCCGGCCGGGCGGCGCGCAGAGCTACCTGTCACTCATCACGCGCGGGAACGTCCAGGGCAAGTTCCCACGTATCATCGATCCGCAACGAAAGGACCGGATCGACGAGTTTGTAGAGCCCCAGTAGCCCTTTTTCATCCGGAAAACGGGCAGAGAGAGTTCGAGTAAACGAATGAAACGACGATTAGGCGTATTGGTGATCGGAGCTCATGGTGCGGTCGCGAGCACCCTCTTTGCGGGTGTGCACCTGATGCTGGAAGGGCTCGCTCCGCGAGTCGGAATGATCACGGAGAAGAGCGGTGAGAGCGCCGACGAATCCCTGGCCGATTGGTTCGACTTCGCGCCGCTCGAGGATCTCGTGTTCGGAGGCTGGGACCCCGGGCACGCGAACGCCTACGAGGGCGCGCTCAAGCACGGCGTCTTGCCGCCGCACCGGCTCGAGGCCGTCCGGCAGAAGCTCGAGGGCGTCGTGGCCTGGCCCGCGATTCCGTCGAACAACGGCGGCGACGCGAAAGGGCGCTTCATCACGGCCCGCGGCCACCGCGCGCAGATCGCCGAGATCAAGAAGAACGTCGAGGAATTCCGGCAGAAGCACGCGCTCGAGAGCGTCGTCATCGTGAACCTCGCGTCCACCGAGCGCTACCTCGCCGAGGGCGACGTGCACCAAACGCTCGACGCCTTCGAGCAGGCGCTCGACAAGAACGACGAGCGCATCTCGGCCGCGATGCGTTACTTCTACGCGGCGAACCTGCTCGGCGCGCCCTACGTCAACTTCACGCCGAGCCTCAGCAACGTGCCGGCGCTGCGCGAGCACGCCGAGAAGCACAACAACCCCTTCGGCGGCATGGACGGCAAGACCGGCCAGACGCTGATCAAGACGGCCCTCGCGTCGATCTTCCGCATCCGGCGCCTGCACATCGAGGGCTGGTACTCGACGAACATCCTCGGCAACAACGACGGCCTCGTGCTCGCGGACCCGGAGTCGAACAAGACGAAGGTCGTGTCGAAGGCGAGCGTGCTCGACTCGATCGTCGGCTACAAGGTGGAAAACCACCAGGTTCACATCCACTACTACAAGCCGCGCGGCGACTCGAAAGAGGCGTGGGACAACATCGACCTCGTCGGCTTCGCGGGCGTGCCGATGCAGATGAAGGTCGACTTCTTGGCGCAGGATTCGATCCTCGCCGCGCCGCTCGTCGTGGACCTCGTGCGACTGCTCGACGTCGCGAAGCAGCACGGTGAAAAGGGCATTCAGCGCCAGCTCTCGCTCTTCTTCAAGTCGCCGCACATCGCGCCGGGCGAGACCCCCGTGCACGATCCGTTCGCGCAGGAGCAGCTCTTGCTCGACTGGGCCAAGAAGCTCAGCCGAAAGACCCGTCTGTGAACGCCGAGCTGCCCGCGGCGCTCGGCGGAGCTCCCGCGGTGCGGCGCGACTCGCACCGGCTCTGGCCGATCCTCGGTGAAGAGGATCGGCGGAGCGTGCTCGACGTGCTCGAGCGGAACATCCTCTCGGGTTCGTACGCGCCGGCAGCGCGGGCGTTCGAGGCGCGCTTCGCCGAGTTCGTCGGCGCGCGCTTCGCCCTGCTCACGCACTGCGGCACGAGCGCGTTACAGCTCGCGCTCGCCGCCGCGGGCGTGCGCGAGGGGGACGAAGTGATCGTCCCGGCCTACAGCTTCGTCGCGACGCCGCTCTCGGTCGTGTTGCAAGGCGCGACGCCGGTGTTCGTCGACGTCGACCGGCAGAGCGGTCACCTCGAGCTCGCCGCGGTCGAAGCCGCGCGCACCGAACGGACGCGCGCGGTGATGCCCGTGCACATCCACGGCGCGGCGGCGGACATGGACGCCATCCTCGCGCTCGCGCGCCGGCTCGGCCTCGCCGTCGTCGAGGACGCGGCGCAGGCGCACGGCGCGCTCGCGAACGGGCGCCCCGTCGGCGCGCTCGGGGCCGCGGGCGCGTTCTCGCTCCAGTCGAGCAAGAACCTGTCGGCGGGTGAAGGCGGCGTGTTCGTCACGAACGACCGCGACGCCGCCGAACGCGCGAACCGCGTGCGAAACTTCGGGCAGGATTTGCACCTCGACGAGGCGGCTGGCTTCGACGCCGCGCGGCCGCTCGACGGCAACCGCGCGCTCGATTCCGGCATGCTCGGCTCGATGTTTCGCGGGAACGAAATGATGGCGGCGCTCGCGAGCTCGCAACTGTCGCGCTTGCCCGCGCTCACCGAACGAGCGCAAGCGAACGCCGCGCGCCTCTCGTCGCGCCTCCGCGAGCTCCCCGGCGTCGAACCGCCGCAGAGCGCCGCGGGTCGCACGAGCGTGCACCACAAGTATCGGGTGGCGCTCGATCCGCAAAAGGCCGGCCTCGCGTGCACGCCGCGCGAGCTCCGCGACGCGATGATCGCGGCGCTCCGTGCCGAGGGTCTCGAAGTCGTGCTCTGGCAAACCGAGCCGCTGCCCGCCCAAGCGATTTTTCGCGAACGGACCCTGCGCGCGCTCGCGCCGCAACCGGGCGGCACGAACCTCGCCGAAAACTACGACCCGAAGCGCTACCCGCGGACCCAGGCGCTGCTCGACGGCTCGCTCCTCCTCTTCTCGCAATCTTGCCCGCTCATCGCGCAGGACGCGCCGCTCGTGGATCGCTACGCGGAAGCCTTCGCCCGCGTGTGGCGCCATCGCGAAGCGATCGTGAAGGCGCACCGTCGCGCGTGAGGCGCCGGCGCATGCGCCCGGCCAGAGTGCGGTAGAAGCAAGCCGTCATGGTGAGGAGCAAGTGGGCGCGGCTCGTCCCATGGTTGCGCTGGGGCCTCGTCGTGCTCGGGCTCGGGTTCGTCGCCTACTTCGTGTCGGCGACCGGGCCTCGGCGCGTGCTCGCGGCGCTCGCTTCGGCCGGACCGTACGCGCCGCTCATCGCCGGCCTCGAGCTCCTCGCGATCGCGACCGACGTGGGCGCCTTCGCGTCGTTGCTCGGGGCGGACGCCGCGCGCGTCGCATGGCGCGGCTGGTTGCGCTCGTCCGCCGCCGCTTACGGCTGCTTCGCGCTGATGCCCGCCGGTCGCACGGCGAGCGAAGTCGCGCGCGCCTCCATGCTCGCCGTGCAGGTGGGCGCCCTGCGCGCGGCGGCGGCGGGCGCGCAACTTCAGGCGGCGGCGCTCGTCGCGGACGGCATGGTCTCCTTCGCGTGCATGCTGGCGCTCCGCGCGACGGGCGGCGACGCGCACCATCTTGCCGCCATGCTCGACGGCAACGCGGCGCTCACGGCGACGAGCGGCGTCGTGCTCTTGTTTTTGATCCGGCACCGCCGCGTGGCGCAGCGGCTCGCCGCGCGCTTCCCTCGGTTCTTCGCCGGCCTCGCCGCGACCGAGGTGCGCCCGCAGGCGCTCGGGGTGGCCGCGTGCGCCTGGAGCTTTCTCGGCCGCGCGCTCTTGGTGCTGCAATACGGCGTCGCGGTCCTCGCGCTCGGCGGCGGCTTTTCGCTGCGGGGCGCCGCGACGGCGTACGGCGTGCACGCCGTCGCCGCGACGGTGGGCGTCGGACTGCCGGGCCAAGTCGGCGTCGCCGACGGCGCGTATTTGATCTTCGCCGACGCGCTCGGTTTCGCGCACGAGCCCGCGCATGCCCTCGCCGTGATGCTCGCCATTCGCGCGATTCAGGTCGCGATCGCGCTCGTGTGCCTGGCGTTACCGGTCATCGTGCGGCGCGACCCGGTCGATCCGAACGTCTGAGCACCGAAGCCGAGCCCGTTCGGCCGCACCCCGAGCACACGAGTTCTTCACGCGAGCGACGCACGAGCGTGAACTCGCGCGGCGGGCGGCGCCGAAAAGTCCTTACAAGCAAGGCTATTTCGTCGTCCGGCACGCGGCGCTGGCCGAGCCGCCGGAATGTGGCGTACCCGTTTCCGAGGCGGCGCTGCCCTCACAATTCCCCGCGGAGCGCGCGCGCGTGTGCTACTGCTCGTCCCCGTCCGAGCGTCCCGTAACGGCAGGTCCCGTTGCCCAGCTACACTCGTGGAATGGCGTGGATCCTCATGGGATCCTTGGCGCTCGGCGCCTGCGCGGAGCCGCCGAAAGCCAACAAGAACGACCCCCCGCCGCCGCCGAACGTGCAGGAGGTGAAGCTCGGCTTGTTCGTGCCGGAGGGCTCGCCGCTGCGCCAGCGCCTGGCGGTGCAAACCATCACGAGCGAGCCCTTGCGCAGCGAGCTCGAAGCGCCGGCGGCGGTCGAGGCCGAGCCGACGCGCATGGCGAAAATCGCGCCGCCCCTCACGGGCAGGGTCGTCAAGCTGTTCGTGAATTTCGGCGACGCCGTCAAGCAAGGCCAGCGACTTTTCACTCTGGATTCGCCGGACTTGGTCGCCGCGCAGTCGGACTACCTCAAGGCCAAATCCGCCGTCGCGCAGGCGGAGCGAAACCTCGCTCGCCAGAAGGACCTGCGGGACCACGCCATCGGCGCCGAGCGCGATCTCGAGCAGGCGCAGACCGATCGCGACACCACGGAGAGCGAGCTCGACCGGACCCAGACGCGGCTTCAATTGTTGCGCGTCGGGCCGGGCGGCGTCGGAGGTCCGCTCACGGTGGTCTCGCCCATCGCCGGCCGGGTCATCGACCTCTCGACCGCGCCCGGTCAGTACCAGAACGACCCGGCCGCCATCCTCATGATCGTCGCGGACCTCAGCGTGGTCTGGCTCACCGCCAACGTGCAGGAGAAGGACATTCGCCGCGTCCACGTCGGCGACGACGCGAACGCCGCCTTCGAGGCATACCCGGACGAAAAATTCACGGGCAAGGTCTTGTTCGTCGGCGATCTGCTCGACCCGGACACGCGCACGATCAAGGTGCGCGTCGCGTTCGACAATCCGGATTTCCGGCTCAAGCCGGGCATGTTCGCGACCGTCAAGTTCCAGGGTGAAACCGAGCAGGCCCTGCTCGTCCCGGCCCCGGCCGTCGTCCTCGGCGGCGAACGGAGCCGCGTGTACGTCGAAGTCGCGCCCTGGACGTTCCAGAAGCGCGACGTCGAGGTCGGCGATCAAGTGGGCCAGCGGCTCGTGATCAAAAGCGGGATCACGTCGGGCACGCGGATCGTGACCGCGAACGCCGTGCTGCTCCCATGATCGAGCGCTTCGTCGCCGTCTGCCTGCGCAAGCGCTGGCTGGTGCTGGCCGTCTTCGGGATGGTCGCCGCCTTCGGGTACTACTCCTGGACGACGCTCGCCATCGAGGCGTACCCGGACATCGCCGACACCACCGCCCAGGTGGTGACGCAATACCCGGGGCACGCCGCGGAAGAGGTGGAAGAGCAAATCACGATCCCGCTCGAACGCGAGCTCAACGGCATCCCCGGCCTGCAGATCATGCGGTCGCGCAGCACCTTCGGGTTGTCCCTGATCACGCTGGTCTTTCGCGACGGCGTCGACGATTACTTCGCGCGCACCCGCATTCGCGAGCGCGTGCAAGGCGTGGACCTACCGGAAGGCGCCGAGCCCGATCTGGATCCCCTGACCTCGCCGATCGGCGAGATTTATCGCTACACCCTGACGTCGGCGACGCGCGGCCAGCGCGAGCTCAAGGAGCTCCAGCAGTGGGTCGTGATTCCGGCGTTCAAGCAGGTTTTCGGCGTCGCGGACGTGACGAACTTCGGCGGCGAGACGACGCAGTTCCAGCTCGCGCTCGACCCCGAGCGGCTCGTCCAATATAACCTCGCGCTCTCCGACGTCGTCAACGCGGTGAAGAGCAACAACGCGAACGCTGGCGGCAGCGTGCTCGTGCGCGGCGACCAGGCGGCGGTCGTGCGCGGCATCGGCCTCGTGCGGACGCTCGACGATCTCGGGAACATCGTCGTCACGCAGCACCAGGGCACGCCGGTCTTCCTGAAGAATCTCGGCAAGCTGCAGCTCGGAGCGCTCGCCCGCAACGGCATCGCCGGGGAGGACGACAACGCCGACGTGGTGACGGGGATCGTCCTGCTCCTCCGCGGCGTGAACCCCTCGGTCGTGCTCGACGGCGTTCACGCCAAGGTCGACGCGCTGAACCACGGCGGGTTGCCGGGCGACGTGAAGATCGTCCCCTACCTCGACCGCACCGAGCTCGTGCACACGACGCTCCACACGGTGTCCCACACGTTGCTCGAGGGCATGGGGCTCGTCTTGCTCGTGCTCATCGCGTTTCTCGGGAGCCCCCGCAGCGCGCTCATCGTCGCCCTCACCATCCCGCTGTCCTTGCTCATCGCGTTCATCCTGATGGCCGCGACGGACATCCCGGCCAATCTGCTCTCGCTCGGCGCCATCGACTTCGGCGTGATCGTGGACGGCGCCATCGTCGTCCTCGAAAGCATCCTGCGCCGACGCGAAGAAAAGCCGACCGAAGTGCTCACCGAGGGGGACGCGCGGCGCGCGGCGTCCCTCGTCGCGCGCCCGATGTTCTTCGCGTGCATCATCATCATCACCGCGTACCTGCCGCTCTTCGCGTTTCAGCGCGTCGAGAAGAAGCTCTTCACGCCGATGGCGTACACGCTCGGCTACGCGCTCGGCGGCGCCGCGCTGCTCGCGCTCGCGCTCATTCCCGGGCTCGCGCTCGCGGTGCTCTCGAAGCCGCGCAAAGTGTTCCATAACCCCGTGCTCGAGCGCCTGAAGAGCGGGTATGAATGGCTGCTCCGCGGCACCATGCGCCGCCCGAGTCGCGCGGTGGCGGCCGGGGTGCTCGCGTTCGTCGTGGGCATCGGGCTCTTCGCGACGCTCGGGCGCGAATACCTGCCCGAGCTCGACGAGGGCTCGATCTGGCTGCAGGTGACGCTGCCTCCGGGACTTTCGCTCGAAAAAGCGAGCGAGATGGCGGGCGAGGTGCGGCGCGCGACCAAGGCGTTCCCGGAAGTCCGCCACGTCATCACGCAGCTCGGCCGCAACGACGACGGCACCGACTCCTGGACGTTTTCGCACATCGAGGCCGCCGTGAGCCTCACGCCGTACGCGACGTGGCCGCCCGGCATGCAAAAGCGCGACCTCGTGAACGCGCTCGCGGCGAAGTTTGCGCGCATCCCCGGCATCACCGTCGGGTTTTCACAGCCGATGATCGACGGCGTGAACGACAAGATCGCGGGCGCGCACAGCGAGCTCGTCGTGAAAGTCTACGGCGACGATTTCCAGGAGACGCGGCGCATCGCCGAGGAGACGGCGGCGCTTCTCAGCAAGATCCCCGGCTCGGCCGACGTCGCCATCGACCAGGAGCCGCCGCTCCCGCAGCTCCAAATCCACGTCGATCGCGAAGCCGCGGCGCGTTACGGCGTCAACGTCTCGGACATCGCCGATCTGATCGAGATCGGCATCGGCGGCAAACCCGTGGGCTCGCTCTTCCGCGGCGAACGGCGCTACGACGTGACGGTTCGTTACCTCGACGCCGTGAGAAACACCGCGACTGCCATCGGCAACCTCTTGCTCGCGAGCCCGGACGGCCAGCGCATCCCGCTGTCGCAGGTCTCGAGCATCGGCCTCAAAACCGGCGAGAGCACGATCACGCGCGAAACCAACCGGCGCCACCTCACCGTGAAGCTCAACTTGCGCGGGCGGGACCTTTCGTCGTTTCTCGAGGAAGCGCACGCGAAAATCGCCGAGCGCATCAAGTTCGATCCCACGAAGTACGAGATCGCCTGGGGCGGCCAGTTCGAGAACCAGGCGCGCGCTCAGCGCCGCCTCGCGGTGATTCTGCCCCTCGTCCTCGGGCTCATCTTCCTGCTCCTCTACGCGGCGTTCGGAACCTTGCGCCACGCCGCGTTGATCCTGATGAGCGTCCCGCTCGCGCTCCTCGGAGGCATGATTGCGCTCCACTCGCGCGGGATGACGCTCAACGTCTCGAGCGCGGTCGGCTTCATCGCGCTCTTCGGCATCGCCGTGCAAAACGGCGTCATCCTGGTCTCGAGCCTGAATCACGCGCGCGACTCGCAGTCGTCGCTCGCCGACGCCGTGATCCAGGGCGCGAGCGAACGCTTCCGGCCGGTGTTGATGACGGCGACGGTGGCGACGCTCGGCATGTTGCCGGCGGCGCTGGCGCGCGGCATCGGCTCCGACGTGCAGCGTCCGCTCGCGACGGTCGTGGTCGGCGGCCTCGTGAGCGCGACGATCCTCACGCTGCTCGTCGTGCCGGCGCTCTATTTCCTGATCGAACGCCGCATGGCGACGCTGGTGCCGGTGCCGAGACCGCGCCGGACCTCGATCCCGCCGTCGTCGCATCATCCACGCTCGTCGCTGCCGCCGCCGAGCTCGGGAGGGCCTCCGAGTGCGAGGTAGTCTCGCGCTCCGCTGCGCGAGTGCGCTCCTCGCGGCCCCGTGCCTCGCGCTGGCGCAAGTGCCCGCACCCGCCCCGGCAGCCGCACCCGCCCCGGCAGCCGCACCCGCCCCGGCAGCCGCGCGCGCTCCGGCCCCGAACGCGGCCGGCACCCCCGCCGCGGCGCCGACTCGCTTCACGTTTCGCGGCTACCTGAGCGACGTGGGTCGCGGCAATCTCGATCTCGTCGCGCAACGAGCGTCCGTCTCGATCGCCGAGGCGCAGATCGGCGTGGCGCGCGTCTTCCCCGACCCGACGCTCACCGCAGGCCTGATGCAGTACGACGTGACGCAAAAGGGCAATCCGACGGCGACCATCGTCTCGCTCGGCGTCCCGCTCGAAATCGGCGGCCAGCGCGGCGCGCGCGTCGCCGCCGCGGAGGCGAGCCTCGGAGCCGCCCGCGCCGACCTGCTCGATTTTTTGCGCGGGCTCCGCGCGAACGCCGCCGACAGCTACATCGAAGCGCTGCACGTGCGGGCCGTGCTCGAGCGCCGGCGTCAGACGCTCGCGAGTCTCGAGCGGCTCGTGACCGTCAATCAGGAGCGCAACCGAGCCGGTGACATCGGCGAGGTGGCGCTCATTCAGTCGCGCGTCGAAGCCGAGCAGTTCCGGGCCGATCTTTTGGCCGCCGAAGGCGACGTTCGAGCGGCCGACATCGCGCTCGTGTCTCTGCTCGGCGCGGGGGCGGTCGCCGACCTCGATCGGAACCTCCGCGTCGAAGGCGACCTCCGCCGCGCGGTCAATCGCCGCTTCGACGTGGCCGCCCTCGTGAAGACGGCGCTCGTCCAACGGCCGGACTTGGTCGCCGCTCGGCGCCGGCTCGCCGCTTCGTCGCGCCAGATCGATCTCGCGCAGGCCAATCGCGTGATCGGGGTGAACCTCGGGGCGACCTGGCAACACAACTTCGAGGTCGCGCAACCGGCGCTCCCCGCCTCCGATTTCGTCGGAGCGACCGTCAGCGTCCCGCTGCCGTTCTCGCACATTTATCGCGGCGAGCTCGACGCCGCGTACGCCACGCGGCGCCAGGCGGAAGCGACGACCCGCAGCGTGAACATTCGCGTGGAAGCCGAAGTGCGCGAAACCGTCGCGCGCTACGATGCGGCGGCCGCCCGCGTGCACCTCTACGAAAGCGGCGTGCTCGCCGACGCCGACCGCGTGCTCGAAAAGACGCTCTACAACTACCAGCGCGGCGGCGCGACGCTCGTCGAAGTGCTCGTGGCCCAGCACACGGACAACGACGTGTACCTCTCCTACTTCGATTCCCTCGCCGAGGCCGCGCACGCGCTCGTCGCGGTCGAGCAAGCGTCCGCGACGTGGGACCTCGATCTCTGAACCTACTCCGTGAGGTAGCGCAGTAACTCGGGGTGGAGCGTGCGCGTCGCCGCGAGCACGTCGCCGGTTTCGAGCATGGCGTCCGCGCCGGCGAGATCGGTGACGATGCCGCCCGCTTCGCGCACGAGGACGAGCCCGGCGGCGAGATCCCACGCTCCGAGCCCCGGCTCGAAGAACGCGTCGGCGCGGCCCGCGGCGACGTAGGACAGCGCCAGCGCCGCGGAGCCGAGCCGGCGCGTCGAAGCGGTGTCGTTCATCAGCCGCGCGAGCCGCGCCACGTAGCGCTCGCGGCCCGCGCGCTCGAGGCGCGGGAGCCCGCAGTGGATCACGCTCTCGGCGAGCCCCGCGCCGGGCCCGAGCGTGAGCCTGCGTTCACCGAGAAAGGCGCCCACGCCGCGCTCGGCCCAGAAAAGCTCGCGCCGCGTCGGATCGAGCACGACGCCGGCGCGCACCCCCTCGGCGTCGGCATACGCAATCGCGACGGAAAAATGCGGAATACCGCGCAGGAAATTCACGGTGCCGTCGAGCGGGTCGACGATGTAGCGAGGTCCGCTCGTCGCCTGTCCGCTCTCGAGCTCCTCGGCTTGAAAGCGGGCCGTCGCGTCGGCGCGCGCGAGCGTCGTGAGAATGGCGTCTTGCGCCGCGACGTCGGCCGCCGAGACGAGGTCGCCCGGCCCCTTGGCTCGCACGGCGACGGACCCGAGGCGCTCGAAGTAGTGGAGCAAGACGCTCGCGCCCGCCTCGGCAGCGAGCATGATGGATTGAACGAGCTCCGAGGGCACGGTGGGGCGCGACTGTACCGCCGAATTGGTTGTGTAGAAGGGCGCAATCGTCGTTATGCTGCGCGGCCGTGACTTCGTCGGCCCGCGCGCCAGGCCCGTTCACCCGAGCCTTTCTTGCCTTCGTTCTGAAGTACGGCGCCCTGATCTGGGGCGTCGCTCTCGTCTGCGCGGTGCCCGCGACCATCCGTACGGCCGGGCTCTACGCGCACCTCCGGAGCGATCTCGAGGAGCTCTTGCCGCGTTCGGCGCCGAGCGTCGCCGCGATCGACGAAATGCGGCGCAGAAACGCGGGCCTCCAGTACCTCGGCGTCATGCTCGACACGGGGGACGCGGCGCACCTCGCCGCCGGCGAGGCGTTCATCGACGAGCTCGCCGCACGGCTCCGGAAGCTCCCGCCCGAGCTCGTGCGCGAGGTGCGCACCGGGACGGCCGAGGAGCGCGCGTTCATCGAGAAGCACGCGGCGCTCTACCTCGACCTCCCCGACCTCAAAGAGATCGCGCGCCGCATCGACGAGCGGCACCGCTACGAAGTCGCCAAGGCGATGGGCACGCTGCTCGACGAGGACGCGCCCCCGCCGAGCATCGACATGTCCGACATCGAGGCGCGTTACAAGACTCGCGTCGCGGCGAACGAGCGGCCGCACGATCGCTTCTCGAGCGCCGGGGATCACCTGACGATGCTGTTCGTCGAGGCCGGCGGCTTCTCGACCGGCGTCGAAAGCGCGCGCGCGCTGCTCGATCGCGTGAAGGCGGAGGTCGCGGCGCTCGACCCCCAAAAGCACGGTTTTCGCGTGGGTTACGCCTCCGACGTCGCCATCTCGGTCGAGGAGCTCGACGCGCTCGTGACCGACCTCTCGTCCACGTCGGTGCTGGTCGTGCTCGCGGTGATGGGCGTCATCTTCGCGTACTTCCGCTGGTGGAAGAGCATCACCGTGCTCATGGTTCCGCTCCTGCTCGCGACGGTGTTCGCGTTTTCGCTCGCCTCGCTGCCGCCGTTCAACGTGACCGAGCTCAACTCGAACACGGCGTTCCTCGGCTCGATCATCGTCGGGAACGGCATCAACTTCGGCATCATCCTGCTCGCGCGCTACCGCGAAGAACGGCGGCGCGGCGTGCCCGTCGAGGAAGCGCTCGCCGTCGGGATCGCCGGGGCGCGCGCCGGAACGCTCGCGGCGGCGCTCGGCGCGGGCGTCTCGTACGCGTCGCTCGTGATCACCGAGTTTCGCGGGTTTCGCCAGTTCGGGTACATCGGCGGGCTCGGCATGCTCGTCTCGTGGGCGGCCGCGTTCGTCTTGATGCCGCCGCTCGTGCGCTGGCTCGACCGCGAGCCGAGCGTGCGGCGCGCCCCGGCGGGCGGAGCGCTCGTCATGGATCGGCTGGTGAAGCTCGTGCGGGGCGCGCCGGGACCGATCGTCGCCGTCGCGGGCGCGGTCACGCTCTTTGCGGCCTTCGAGGTGTCGCGGCTCGATTCGAGCTTCCTCGAGTACGACTTCAGCAAGCTCCGCCGCTACGACACGTGGGAAAACGGCGAGGGCTACTGGGGCCGGCGCATGGATCGCCTGCTCGGCCACTACCTCACGCCCACGATGGTGCTCTTCGATTCGGAAGAGGCGGCGAAGCGCGGTGCGAGCGCGCTCCGCGCCTCGGTCGAGCACGGCGAGCTCGGGCGCTACGTGGCGACCGTGCGCACGATCGACGACGTGATCCCGCCCGACCAGGACGCGAAAATCGCCGAGATCGAGCACATCAAGAAGTCGCTCACACCGCTGATGCGATCCGAAATCCCCGAAGCGCAGCGCGGCGAGCTCGATCGCTTTCTCTCGGCGGACCACCTCGAGCCGGTGCGCCCCGACACCACGCCGCGCGTCCTCATGACGGGGCTGCGCGAGCGCGACGGACGCACCGGGCGACAGGTCTTGCTCTACCCGAAACCGAGCCGCGATCTGTGGCAAGCCGAGGCGATGGCCGACTTCACCGGCACGCTTCGCCGGCTCGCCGACACCGGCATCGGACGGCCGGGCCGCGTCGCCGGTTCGATTCCGCTCTCCTCCGACATCTGCGAATCGATCCGGCGCGACGCGCCGAAGGCGAGCCTCGTCTCGTTTTTCGGGGTCGTGCTCGTGGTGCTCTTCGCGCTCCGCGCGCGGCGCGGCGCGTTTTACGTCATCGGCTCGCTCGTCGTCGGCGTGCTCTGGCAAGTCGCGTTCACGAAGCTCCTCGGCGTGAAGGTGAGCTTCGCGAACTTCATCGCCTTCCCCATCACCTTCGGCATCGGCGTGGACTACGCCGTGAACGTCATCGCCCGCTACATGCAGGACGGCGACGACGACCCCGGCCCCGCGATGCTCACGACGGGCGGCGCCGTCGGCCTCTGTTCCCTCACCACGATCATCGGCTACTCGTCGCTTTTGCTCGCGAAAAATCGGGCGCTCTTCTCGTTCGGCCTGGTCGCGGTGCTCGGCGAGCTCGCCTGCCTCGTGACGGCGATCATCGTCTTGCCGGCCGCGCTCTTCTGGCTCGCGCGGCGCCGGCATCGCGTCGATTCGGTCACTTCTTAACCCGCGGTTCAGCGCTGCATGCGTTCGACGACGGGCTTGCCGTCGATGAAGCTCCGGCCGCGGATGTCGATGTAGTCGACCGAAAACGGGCCGCTCAGCTTGACGTAGATCGACAAAAGCTCGCACGTTTTGCCGTTGATGGTGGTGCGCGCGACGGTTCGGCAATGGCCGTCCGCCGCGCGGTGCGACGCGATGCCGATGGGACGCCCGACTTGTCGCAAGCGGAGCACGTAGTCGCCGCCGTTCTCCTCGCGCTTGACGGCGCGCTGGGCGGCGATGCCGTAGCCGCGCTGATCGAGGAAGTTCAGGCCGTGCGTCCGCGGCGGCGGCGGCGGCTCGAACTCGTGCCAATAGAGCACCATCGCGTCGTCGTTCAGCGGCGCGCAGTGCGCGTCGAGCCGAATGCCGTAGTCCACGCGATTGTGATCGTCGCTCTTCGCGATGAAGAACGTCGTCGGCACGTCGTTCGGGCCGAACACCGGGTAAACGGCGCCGGCCGTGGCCGCCGTCAGCGTCACGGCGAGCAGGGCCGAAACGGCCCTCCGCCGCACCCTGCCGAGCATCACCCTCCGTCCTGGCTTCGGCTCCTCGCTGCCCATCACCAAAGACGACACCGTAGCAGCTCGGCGCGGGAGGGTCGGGCCATTTATCGCCACACCGCGACATTTTGGACTCGGCCCGCGGCGGGACGAACGCGCGCCCGACGCACTCCGCGGCGCGCTGCGGGGCGCTCCGAGCCCGCGTCCCTCCCGTCGGCTCCCGCGGCACGCGCGTTGCTCTTCGAGCTCCGCATGAAACCCGAGCACGCCAAGAACGGTCCCGAAGTCGAGGCGCACTTTCTCGAGCTCCTCAAAACGATTCATACCGGCACGCTCGTCACGCACGGCCCGGGCGGCACGCTCAAGGGGCGCCCCATGTCCATCGCGCGGGTCGAAGACGACGGTGTGCTCTGGTTTTTCACGAGCGCCGAGACCGGCAAAATCGCCGAGCTCGCGAGCGATCAGCGCGCGCTCGTCTCGCTCGCCGAGTCGGACAAGTACGTCGTGCTCGACGGCGGCGTCGCGCTCGTTCGCGACGTCGCGAAGGCGCGGGCGCTCTGGAAAGAGGCCTTTCGCGTCTGGTTTTCGGGCCCCGAGGATCCGAAGCTCACGCTCTTGCGCTTCGAGCCCGAAACCGGCGAGTACTGGAACGACGCGGGCGCCCAGGGCCTCAAACAAGCGTTTCGCGCGGCCAAAGCCTACGTCAAAGGCGAGCAGCTCGAGGACGTCGACGACCCGGGCGTCCACGGCAAGCTCCACACGTGACGGCGCCCGGCGGCGCGTGCCGCCCGCGGTCAGCCCGCGGTCGTCGCGCAATACGCGATGCCGCGCGGCGCGATCACGCAGATCTCTCCGTCGGCGCAGTCGGCGTCGGAGTCGCACAAGAGTATGGTCGGCGGATTGCCGAGGGAGCCGACGCCCACGTCGCACGAGTCCGCGCAGACGCTCGAGTTGAAATGGAAGCAGCACACCTGGCCCGGCGCGCATTGTCCGCTGCCGGAGCAGCTCAACGTCGCGCCTTGGCTGCACATCGTGCCGAGCGCCTCGCACGTCGACGGCGCCGAACGGCGCTTGCAGCACACGCTCGACATCGGATCGCACGTCATGCCGTCGCACGCGATATCGGGGAAGCCCGGCGCGCCCGCCATGTTCGTGTCGCCGCCGAGCGCGCCCGTGCCGCCGGCTCCGCTCGAGCCTCCCGTTGCCGAGCGACCGCCCGCCGAGCGACCGCCCGTGGCGCGGCCCGCGCCGCCGCCGCCCGTGCCACCCGTACTGAGCGTCACGCTACCGCCCGCGCCGCGATCGCCGGTCCCGCCGAACGCGATGTCGCCGCCCGCGCCGCCGGTCGACGGATTGCCCGTCCCGCCCGTGCTCACGCCGCCGCCGGCGCCGCCGGACGCGTGCGTGCCGCCGCTATTGCTTCCGCCCTGCGCCCCGCTGCCGCCGTTGCTCGACCCGCCCGCGTGCGCGCCGCCGACCGACGTTCCGTTGCCGGAGCCTCCAGTCCCGGTGTCGTCGTCGCCTTGGTCCGAAACCGCGCCGTAACCGTAACCGAAGCTGTCGTCCGTCATCGGCAGCGTGCGACCACACGCACCGAGTGTCGTCAGCCATGCGCCCGCCACGAGTAAACCGAAGTGGAGCGGGGCGTTTTTCACACGCGCGAGCGTAACTCAGGACATCGACGCACGCTCGCGCACTCTGACGATCGGAGTCGCGCTCGCAACCGCGGATTCTTGCAATAATCCTGAACAACGTGTTGCTCGCGTCCAGCTGCTCGCCCCTCTCACCACTCGCATTCGCGACCGCCCGCACTTCCGGCCGGTCGGGGCGCGACGCCACGGAACAGGCACTTTTGCGGGATTGACGCCGGCGGGAGCGCGGCTCTAATCCCGAGCCATGACGCATCGCATCGCCTTAGTCGCCCCTTCATTGCTGGCCCTCGCGTTCGCCGCCGGGTGCGGCGGTTCCGAGCCCGCGCCCGCGCCCCCGCCGCCCCCGCCGCCTCCGATGACGGCCGCGCCGCCGCCGCCCGCGCCCCCGCCGCCCGCCGCGAGCGCCGCTCCGGCACCGGCCGCGCCGGCCGAGCCGCCGGCATCGACGCCGCTGTGGACGCTCACCGAAGGCATCCAGACGCCCGAGAGCGTGCTCTACGATCCGATCGGCGACCGGTACCTCGTCTCGAACATCAACGGCAGCCCGACCGGCGTCGACGACAACGGCTACATCACGGAAGTTTCGCCGGAGGGCAAGGTCGTCAAAGCCAAGTTCATCGAGGGCGGCGCGGGCAAAACCAAGCTCGACGCGCCGAAGGGCAGCGGCATCTACAACGGCGTCTTCTACGTCACCGACATCACCGTCGTCCGCAAGTTCGACGCGAAGACCGGCGCGCCGAAGGGCGAGATTGCGATCAAGGACGCCAAGTTCTTGAACGACCTCGCGATCGCCGCCGACGGCCGCGTCTTCGTCACCGACTCCGGCATGAAGGTCGGCGAAAAAGGCCTCGAGCCCGCGGGCGGCGACGCCGTCTACGAAATCTCCAAGTCGGGCAAGGTGAAGACGCTCGCCATGTCGCCGAACCTGCACGCGCCGAACGGCCTCGCGTTCTTCGACAAGAAGCTCGTGTGCGTCGCGCTCGGCTCGGACGAAGCGTACAGCTTCGACGACAAGGGCAACATGACGGACGTGACGCACCTGCCGAAGGGCGGCCTCGACGGCGTCGTCACCGTCGGCGATCACCTGCTCGTCTCGAGCTGGGCCGGCTCGGCCGTCTATCGCGGCAAGCTCGGCGGCACGTTCGAGCAGGTGCTGTTCGGCGTGAAGTCGCCGGCCGACATCGGCTTCGACTCGAAGCGGAGCCGCATTCTCGTGCCGCACTTCACCGAGAATTCCGTCGAAGCGTTCGAGCTCAAGTGAGCTCCCGAGCGTCGGTTGGTTGTTGAGGCGGGCGCGGTGGCTCGGAGTCGGAAGCCGCCGCGCCCCGGCGTCGGCGCCGCGCCGCCCCTCGCTCAGCGCTGAATCGCCGCCGAACCGCCCGCGGCGAGCGCGCGCACCTCGGCGAGCGTCGACATGGTCGTGTCGCCCGGCGTCGTGGTGACGAGCGCGCCGTGCGCCCAGCCGAGCCGCGCGGCTTCCTCGAGCCCCTCGCCCGTCAGGAGTCCGTAGAAGAGGCCCGACGCGAACGCATCGCCGCTCCCCACGCGATCGAGTACCTCGAGCTCGACGGGCGGGACGACCGCCGTTTCTTCCGCGGTCCACACCGCCGCGCCGAACACGTGACGATTCGTCGAGTGCACCTCGCGCAGCGTGCTCGCGAAGAGCTTCACGTCGGGGAAGCGCTGCCGCAGGCGCTCGGCCGTTTCGAAGAAGTACTGGGGGTCGAGCGGCGAGCCCGACTCACGCGGCGGCGGTTCGATGCCGAGCTCGCGTTCGAGCTCCGCTTCGTAGCCGACGATGACGTCCGAAAGCTCGGCGATGCTGCCGAAGGCGTGCGCCGCGGCGGGTAAGCCGCCCCGCACGCGCCAGAGCTTTTCCCGGTAATTCAGGTCGAAGCTCGTGACGGCGCCGGCGGCTTTCGCCGCGCGCAGGGCCTCGAGCGCGAGCTCCGTCGTGCTCTCCGACAACGACGCGAAGATGCCCCCGGTGTGAAACCACCGCACCCCGTCGGCGAAAATGGCCTCCCAATCGAAGTCGCCGGGGCCGAGCTCGGCCGCGGCTTCGTTCGCGCGGTTGTAAAAGACGACCGGCGGTCGCGCGCCGTGACCTCTGTCACTGTAGACGGTGGCCATGTTCGGCCCGCGCACGCCGTCGTGCGCGAAGACGCGATAAATCGGGTTCACGCCCATCGCGCGCACCCGCTCGGCGATGAGGTCGCCGAGCGGGTAGTCGACGAGCGCGGTCGCGAGCGCCGTCGTGAGGCCGAAGCAGTCCGCGAGGTTCGCCGCGACGTTGAATTCGCCGCCGCTCACGTGGATTCGGCATTCGGTCGCCTTGCGAAAGGGCACGACTCCCGGATCGAGCCGGTGCACGAGCGCGCCGAGCGAAAGAAAATCGAGCGCGCCGTCGGCGGGAATCATGAGCTCCGTCATTCGGCGGCATCATGGGCGGGGCTTCGTACGGACGCAAATCGAGACGACGCCCCGAATTCGCGCCGGAAAGCACGCGGCGGGCGACACCCGAGCTTGCGAGGCGCCGCGACTCGGCGCATCCTCTTCTGTCTTCGGGAGTAGGGTGCATGCGAGCGCAAGGGTCACGAGCATTGTTGCTTTTGGCGGTGTCGAGCGCGACGTCCGCAATCGCTTCGAGCGCCTGGGCGTGCGGTGGGTGCTTCCACGTCGCGAACCAGGCCGCGGACACGACGGTCGTCACCGGCCACCGGATGGCCTTCGCCATCTCGGACGCGCGCACCGTGCTCTGGGATCAGATCCAGTACGCGGGGCCGCCCGCCGACTTCTCCTGGGTGCTGCCGGTGCTGCCGGGCGCTTACGTGGAATCGTCGCGTGCGTCCTGGTTCGAAGCGCTCGACGCCGTGACGGCGACGCGCGTGAGCCCCCCCGCGCTCCAGTGCGCGCAGGCGACGCCGAGTCCGGGGTGCGGCTGCGGCACCGACGTGACGTCGGACTCCGCCGAGGTCGCGCCGGGTGGCGGTGGTTACGAGAACGATGGTGGCGTCACGGTCGTCCACGAAGGCACGGTCGGGCCGTACGCGACCGTCACGCTCCAATCGGACGACGGCGACACGCTGACGGCGTGGCTCGACCAGAACGGCTACGGCGTCCCGCCGGACATTGCGCCGGTGATCTCGGCGTACGTCCAGGAAGGCTACGACTTCATCGCGCTCCGCCTGTCGCCCGGCGCCGGCGTGAATCAGATGACTCCGGTGCGCGTGGTCACGCCCGGCCCTCCCGGCCCGCTGCCGCTCCGCATGGTGAAAGCGGGTGTCGGCGACTACGTCGACATCACGCTCTACGTCATCGGTGAGGGGCGCTTCAGTCTCCCCGACTTGAACGAAACCACGCTCGCGACGAACGAGCTCAGTTGGGACTTCTCGACGGGGAAATCCAATTACGCCGACGTGCGTGAAGAAGCGCTGTCAAACTTCTTCGGGTACGCCTACTTGACGACGTTCGCGGATCTCGGCGCGTTCGACAAAGGTTACAGCGACGCGAACGGCTTTCCCCTGTCGTACCAGGCCGCCGGTGCCATCACCCCGCCCGGCGGGGCGTCCCCCTACTACTCCGACCTCGCCGATCTCTATTTCGCTCAATCGGCCGCCAACGACGGCGCACTCCCCGGCTGCCCGAAGCTCGATTCCTCGTTCGCCGACACGCGCCGGGCCTCGGACTCGCCGCAAGCCGACGAATTCGACGCGTCGGAATTCACGTGCATGGGCTACGACGACATCACGTCGGCGTTCACCGGCATGCACCCGGCGAGCGTCTGGCTGAACCGCCTCGAGCTCGAGTTACCGCGCGACGCCTTGAGCGCCGACTGCACCATCACGTTGAACGCTTCACAAGACACGGTGTCGAACGCACTCCGCGCCATGCAGTTCACGAACCGGCCTTCCACCTGCGCGCAACCGATCTTCCAAACCGGGCTCGCCGGGCGGTCCCATCGCGAAGAGTTCGCTTGGGTCGGGCTGCTCGGGCTCGTGGCCGTCTCCCGCTTGCGGCGGCGCGCCCGATGAAGGCGTCCGTCCGCGCGCTCCTCGCCGTCGCCGTCCTTGCCGTCGCCCCTCACGTGGGCGCCGCTCCGGCCGCGCCCGGCAGCGCCGGCACCGCGCCGGGCGCTGCGGCGAGCTCCCCGCACAAGCCCCCCGGACTCCTTTTGTCGTTCGGAGTCGGGCCGGGGCTCTTGTTCGCGACCAGCAGCTCGCCGCCGAAGGTTCGGCGTTTCAAGGGGGAAACGGCGTCGTTTTCGTTCTTGGTCGGCGGTCGCGTGACCCGCATCTTCAGCTTCGGCGGCGGCTACTTGCGCGACGAGGTCTTCGACTTGCGTTCGAAGGACGCCGTTCCGGAACCGGGCGAACCCGATCTTTCACACGTCCACTTCTTCACGAGCGTGTTCGGACTGTTCGGCGACTTTCTGATCCCCACCCGACCCGAGCTCCACATCCAGCCGTTTCTCGGCTACGGCACCCTGTACGTCGACGGCCGGCCGACGGCCGCGGGCGCCGTCGACAACCCTTCGGGCTTCATCTACGCGGGCACGCTGAGTACGGATTTTCGCCTGGCGAACGATCTGACGCTCGGCGCGGCGTTCCGCATTCTGTACGCGCCCGTCAGCGTCACCGAGACGGGCGCCAACTCGACGCCGGTGAACGTCTTCATTCCCGCGTTGATGGCCGTCGTGCGTTACGACTGAGCGCGTCACCACCACATCGTCGCTTCGACCTTGAACACGTCGAGATCGGGCCGCATCACGCCGGTTCCGCGCGTGTTCGTCCGCTGTTTGCTGGGCGTCGTGCCGAAGCCGTCGTACGGCACGGGGGACGGCGGCGGCCGCGTGCAGCGCCATTGCGCGAGCATGTCCGGGTTCGGCGTCGTGCCGGCCGAGGTCGCGAGCGTGGTCGGCGCGCACTCGCGCTGATCGTAGAAGTAGCGTGAATAGCCGATGGTGATGCGCTCGTGCGACACCCACTCCGACTTGAACGAGACGCGCGGCGAGAGCACGGAGAAGTTCTCCTCGGGCAAGTGATTGTTCGGCATCACGCGGTCGAAGCGCACGGCCGGCGTGAGCCACGGCAAGAGCTGCACCTGGAGATCGGCGCCGAACTTCGTCTTCGTGACGGCGTAGCCGGTGGGCGACGCGTTCCAGAAGTCCGTCGACGAAGTGCCCACGTCGCGCGGGGCCCGCGTCGTGTCGCGCGCCGTGCTGTGCACGAACGCCGCCAGGCCGTAGAGCTTGAGAATCACGTCTTGTCCCGCGCCCCAGAAGCGCTGGCCGCCCGTGATTTGCTGGCGAAAGTTCGTGAGGCTGAATTCGTAGTGCGCGTGCACCGCGTCGATGCGCCCGGTGCCGTCGCTGCAGGCGTCGGGGTCGAGCGAGGTCCAGTTTTCGGGCGGCGCCGGGCTGCCGGCCGCGGGCGTCGGGGTCTTCACCGGGTTCACGGCCGCGTGGCAGTTCGGGCTGTCGAGGTACTGGCCCGCGACGCCGAGGTCGTATTCGCCGCCGCCCGAGAAGCTCAAGGTCTCGAGCGCGCGCGACACCGTGAGCGAGTAGCTCGCGCCCACGTGCGAGTACGCGGCGTAGAGGTAGCCGAACGCCCCGAGCTCGGCGCGCGCCTCCGCGCCCGTCACCCACAAATACCCGGTCGGGAGCCCGTTACGCGGCGCGAGGTCGTAGCTGCTCTGCGCCGCGCCGCCCGTCGGCCGATATTCCTCTTGCGACCACGACATCAAATAGTGAACCCCGAACTCGAGGTCACGCCCGTGACGGAGCCAGGCATGCTCGTGGTGCAGCATGGTGTAGCGGGCGTTGTCGTAAATGCTCGGGTCCGGCTTCTTGCTGCCGAAACCCTGCTCGAGCGCGAGCGTCCAGGCCGGAGTGAGATCGTAGTCGAGGTGAGCCGTCTCACCCATGTCGTGCGTGCGACCGAACATGTACATGTCGTATTCGCCCGAGTCGTAGCGGCCCGACATGCCGTATTTGTCGACGATGGCGCCCGCCTTGGCCCAGAGACGCACGTTTTCCCACGGTAGACTCGGCGTGAGCGTGACGTAACCCTGCGTGATGCCCCAGTTCGCCTCGTAGTCGTTGAAGCCCGCTTCGGTGAAGTTGTAGGAGCCGAACCCGATCGTGCCCGTCGCGAACGCGTTGCCGAAAGAGAAGAACGCCTCGCCCCACGAGCGCGGGTTGTGCTGCGTGGTTTGAAAACTGAGCGTCTGGTCGTCGGGCACGGTGGCTTCGTGAATGGTCGTGCGCGAGCCGCTCACGTCGTAGCCGGGCGGGTAGTCCGAGCGCCGCCGCACGCCGATTCCGAAACGGAGCGGCGCGCGAATGTAGCCGGTGTAGCCGAATTTCCAGGGACTCGGCGCATGCGAGACGGAAGGCGGCGGAGGCGGCGGCGCGCTCGCGGGCTTCGCGGACGGCGCCGTCCCTTCGGGCGTGAGCGGCGGCAAGCTCGACGGTTCGCCCGACGTCTCCGCGCCGGAGGCCGGCGGCGGTGACGGCACCTCGGCGGGTGGTGCCGACGCTTTCGGGGGCGGCTCGGCGTGCGCGTGCGCGGCGAGGAGCGAGACGGAGACGGCGATGAAGGCCGCGCGCGGACGGATCGGTGGCGTCCGCCGCGAGCGCGTGTGCTCGTGGTCCATGACCACGCGCGAAGTGCAACGGACATGCCACCTATTTGCATGTCTCTATGCGTGCGAACAATCGCCGAGCAACCCGCGACTCCGCACTCCACGTCAAAACACCACGGCTCCAATCGGACACTCCGTGCGACGTCCGGTGGACGTCCGGACGCCGTCAATCGCGGACGAGCGTCACGTTGCTGATGCAGAAGCTGAACGCGTCGGCTTGGGTCGTGCGCGTGGGCACGTGAAATTGAATGCCGAGCATCTGACTCGGAACCCACACGTACGTCGGATCGGGATCGGTCACGGACATCTGCGAGAACGGCGGGGCCGCGACTTCGTCGAAGTGAATCACGTTGTGTCCGCGCTGGACCGCGCGCGTGCCCGGCGTTTGCCACTGCTTCTGACTGCCGTCGCGCCAGAACGGAGAGCCCGACGGGTGCTCGTCGCTCGGCACGGGAGTGCTGCCGAGGGGCAGGCTGAGGTCGCCCGCCGCCGGGTTGTACGCGGAATCGGGGTAGAGGTCGCCGGGCTGGCCGACGGTGCTGTCGTCCATGAGGCTCACGGTGCCGATCCAATCGGGTCCGCTCGGGGTGGGCCCGGACGGCAACCGGAGCCCCGCGGGGAGCAGCATCGGGAACTCCACGCGCAGAAAATCCGGGTCGTCGCGACCTTCGGTCAGCGAGAAATCGAAGGCAATGCCGGTGATGCCGTACTTTGCCGGGTCCCACGTGCTCCGCTCGAGCGGATTGCGGGTGTTCGTCTGCTCGAGGCTGAAGTCGAGCCCCAGACCGGCGCCCCACATGTTCGAGTAGTCGTCGCTGCCGTTGGCGCTGGCGTTGCTCTTGCAGCCTTCGAACGGGACGGGCGGCGGCGGGCACGCGCAAGACTCGCCCGGCGCGAGTGAGACGCCGCTCGAAGGCAGGCAAGCCGCGTCCTGACAGTTGCAACCGAGCGTCCTCACATCGACGTGCGACTCCGGATCCCAGGTCTCCGAGCCGTCGGTCGCGCTCTCGGCCGTGCCTCCGGCCCCGATCGACGCGTCGGGCGGCGGCGCGAGACACTCGACCTGATTGTCGGCGAGACAAGGCACGACTTTGGCCACTTTGCCGCTGATGCACAGCGCGCCGTCGACGGGCGCCACGAATTCGAGGGACGGATCGGGTGCGGTGATGACGGAGCAGCTCTCCGGAAGATGATGCCCGATGCCGACGCAACGGCGCGGATGGTCGTATTGGTCGCCGAACACGTGCCAGCGTCCCCGGATCCCGACCTCGGGCATGTCCACCGTGCCGTTCGAGTCCGCCGTGAGCTCGATGCCGGGGTCGACCTTCTTCAAGTCGTAGCAACCGGCGGAGAGCAAGGCGGCGACGAGCAGTCGCGCACGACCCGACTCGCGCGACAGGGCATTCACCACGTGCCCCTCCACCCTGCGGCGATTCCCTCGCGTGAAACGACCACGTCCGGAACCCAGCGCTCGCTCGGCGCGGACGCTCGTTCGTTCGTGCTCTTCACGCCGGGCTCGACGAGCAGCCACGTCACGCCGCCGGCTAGGAGCGCTCCGGCCGCGATGCCGAGACCGACCGTCACCGTGCTCGCGCGATTGATCGAAGCGCCGAGGTCGTTATTTTGGATCACCCGCTCGCGGCGCCCCGGCGACGTGTCGGTCTCGAGCGCGGCTTGGTTCGCGCGATACTCGTTCAGGCGCCCGCGGTTCCACGCGTATTCGATGCCGGTCGCGCCGGCCACGAGGATGCCCGCGCCGACGAGCACGTAGCCGACCGGAAATGCGGCGGCGTGGCGCTCCGCGGGCGGAGCGGGCGGCGGCGTCGGTTCCGGCGGCGGCGTAACGACGGCGGGCGGTGGGGCAACGACGGCGGGCAGCGGCGCGTCCGGAAGCGCGAGCGCCACGCGTTGTTGCTCTCCGCCCGCGAGCGTCACGACGCGCGTCAGCGGGGCCGCCCCGGCGCGCGTCGCGCCCACGACGTGCACGCCCGCGCGGAGCCGCACGGCGCGCGCGAGCGGCGTACGGCCGAGCTCGGCGCCGTCGACGGTGATCGCGGCGCCGCTCGGCTCCGTCACGACTTCGAGCGACGCGAACCCGAGCTCGAGCTGCGCGATCTGTTGCGTCACCTGCTCGCGCTGCTTGGGCGGCACCTGCTCGCCCCCGTCGGCGAGAAAGCGCTGAAACGCGTCGAGCGCGTCTTCCGGCAAGCCGAGCCCGAGATCCGCTTCGGCGATGTCGAAGAACACGCGAAAATTCGGCGAGACGGCGTACGCGGCCTCGAACTCCTTGCGCGCGCCGGCGTAGTCGCCCTTTTTCATAGCGTCGGCGCCGGCTTCGTAGTGCTGGCGCGCGACCTTCTTCGGATCCTCGTCGGCGCGAGCGGGCGCGGCCACTCCAGCGCTCAACGCGAGCACGACGCACCAACCCGCGAGTCGTCTCATGGTGTCAGCTTACAGCCTCTACACCGAATGAATGCACGTCGCATACCCGCACTCGTTCATTCGTAGGGGTTACTCTGCGGTGCTCGGATGGGGCCAGTCGCCGGGAAATCGGCTTCCGCGGCGGGACGAGGCGGCGCGCCGGGCTCAAACGGACGTCCGGCTGGACGTCCGCTCGAGCGCTCGGCGGTGCGGCCGCGCGCGGGCGCCGTGACGGCGGGCGCGGGCGCTTTGACCGGCGAAACGGCTTCGACCGACTGCGCGGTCGCCGCGACGTCGACGAGCCGCGTCGGAGCGCCCGCCGGCAGCGTGCCCGGCGTTTCCGGCTGCGGAGCCGCGGTGGCCGCTTCGCGAAGCGCCGGCGCGGCCGACGCCTCACGGGGCCCCGGCGACTCGTGGGTCGCGAGCGGGGCGTCCGGCACGTGTTCCGAGCGCGCGAGCACGACGATCACGGCGAGCGCCACGGCGAGCGCCACGCCGAGTGACACGACCCACGCGCGCGAGCGCTCCTCTTCACGCGAACGGGGTGCGGGGTCGGATTTACCGACCGGCTTGCGTTCGGCGACGGCGGGCTCCGCGGGCGCCGGGGGAAGCGGACTCGAACGCGCCCGCGAGGCGGCCGGAGCTTCGACGGCGAGCAGCGTGCTCGAGGGCTCGGAGTGACGCGGCGCCGACGTTTCGAGCTTCGGCGTCGGCCACACTTCGGCGATCGACCACGGCGTGAGCGCTTCGGCGAGCTCACCGGCCGAGGCCGGGCGCCGCGCGGCGTCGTCGGCGAGCGTGCGTTCGACGACGGCGACGAGCTCTGCCGGCAAGCCGGGGAACGCCTGCGCGAGCGGGATCGCGGGCTGCGTCGCGATGTGGTGGAGGATCGCGTTGTGCGAGTCGCCGGGGTGCGGCTTTCGCCCTGAAAGCAGCTCGTAGAGCACGGCGCCGAGCGCGTACACGTCCGAGAGGTGATCGACCTTCTTCTCGCCGCGCGCTTGCTCGGGCGACATGTACGACGGCGTGCCGAGCACCGTGCCGGTTCGCGTTTCGGCGCCGCCGCGCTCGACGACCTCGAGCTTGGCCACGCCGAAGTCGAGCACCTTGACGAGATCGGTGCCGTCGCCGCGGCGACACACGAACAGGTTTTGCGGCTTGAGATCGCGGTGGACGATGCCGGCCGCGTGCGCCGCCTGGACGCCGCGGCACGCTTGCTGGACGAGGTTGACCGCGCGCGTGAGCGGCAGGCGCTCTTCGCGTTCGCGCAGCTGTTCGAGGTTTTCCCCCACCAAATACTCGAGCACGATGTACGGCGCGCCGTCGGCCGCGATGCCGAAGTCGAGCGCCGCGGCGACGTTTTCGCTCTCGAGCGCGCCGGCCGCCTCGGCCTCGCGCTGAAATCGCGTCAGGAGCTCGCGACGGAGCGCGAGCTCCGGGTGCAAGAACTTGATCGCGAAGCGCCGGCGCACGATGACTTGCTGCGCTTCGTAGACGGAGCCCATGCCGCCCGACGCGAGGAAGCGCACGATGCGGTACTTGCCGCCGACGATTTCGTCGAGCCGGTTGCCTTCGCCGATCACGGCTCGCCTCGCTCTTGGCGCAGCGCTTCGAGATCGATCGCGTTCCCCTCCATCAAGCGATAGGCGCGCTGGCGCGTGATGCCGAGCAGCGCGGACGCGCGCGCGACGTTGCCGCCGGAAGCGCGGAGCGCCGCGACGAGCGCGGGCAGCTCGATCGGATCGGGATCGGGCTTCGCGTGGCTCGGGCTCGACGTGGGTTTCGACGCCGTCACGCCCGATTCGGCGCTCGTTTTCGCCACGAGCAAGCGCTCCGGCAGGTGCTCGGCGCGCAGGGTCGACACGTCGGCGTGGAGCACGAGCAGCCGCCGCACGAGCAAGACGAGCTCGCGCACGTTGAACGGCCAATCGTGCAGCGTGAGCCGCTCGACGAAGTCGCTCTCCACGGCGGGCACGACGCCCGTCCCGAGCTCGCCGATCAGCCGCGAAAAGAGCGGCAGCACGTCTTGTCGCCGATCGCGGAGCGGCGGCAATTTCACCGTCACGCCCTCGACGCGCGCCAGCAGATCGGCGCGAAAGCGCCCTTCTTCCACCGAGCGCACGAGCGACTGCTGCCCGGCGACGACGAGCCGCACGTCGATCGGCACCGGCCGCACCTCCCCGAGCGGCTGCACCTCGCGCTCTTCGAGCACGCGGAGGAGCTTCGCCTGCACGGGCATCGGCAGATCCGAAACCTCGTCGAGGAGCAGCGTGCCGCCCTCGGCGCTGCGAAAGAAGCCGGGGCTCGGCCGATCGGCGCCCGTGAACGCGCCGCGGCGGTAACCGAAGAGCTCCGCTTCGGCGAGACCTTCGGGCAACGCCGCGCAGTTGACGGCGATGAGCGGTCCGGCGCGACCGCTCGCCGCGTGCACCGCGCGCGCGACGACCTCCTTCCCGGTGCCGGTCTCGCCCTCGAGCACGATCGGCAAGTCGCTCGCCGCCGCGCGCGCGAGCGGCGCGAGCGCTTCCTTCAGCGTGCGTCCGCCGAAGACACCGGGCATCACCTCGGCGAACTCGCCGGGGCGCGCCGTCACGACGCCGACCCAGCCGCCCAGCCGAACGACGTCGCCGGCGGCGAGCCGCACGCTCTGCGCGCGACGCCCGTTCACGCGCACGCCGTTGCGACTGCCCTGGTCGTCGATGACGACGGAGCCGTCGGCGGGGTTCCTGCGTAGCGCGGCGTGGCGGCGCGAGACCCCGTCACCCTGGAGGCGCACGTCGCACGTCTCCTCGCGCCCGATGACGAGCGGGTGCTCACCGAGCGCCGCGAGCTCGACCGCGGGCGTCTTCGCGAGCGGAAATACCCAGACGAGCGCGAGCGGCGCCGTCCGCTCGCCCGCGCGGAGCGACCCGATTTCGGTGATGGTCGTGCTCCCCTCGGCGGCGCGCATGAGGATGCGTGAAGTCTACCATGCTCGCATCGGATGGCCCTCGTGCGGCTTGATTGGCTTCCGGTTCGACGCGGGAAGAAACCCGGTCGCGCGCGAGAAACAGAGCCGCTCGCACTCGAGGAATACCTATGTGGCGGCGCGGCCGCTACCCGGGCCGCGGGGAACGGGTGTAGTCTCGCGCGTTACGTCGGGGCCCCTCGCCCCGCGCCAGAAGGAGCTCCGCGTGCCCGAAGAGGAGAACCAAGACGACGCGCACCCGGTGTACGTCATCGAGTCGATTCCCGTCGGCGGCAAAAACGAGATCTCCGCCGAGGAAATCCGCAGCGAAGGGATTCCGACGCCCGGCCACCTGCGGCTTTATCCCGAGCTCGGACGCGGCGGCATGGGGCGGATTCACCCCGCCACCGATCGTAACCTCTTGCGTCACGTCGCCCTGAAGCGCCTGGCGAAAGAGCTCGTGAGCGAGCCCTTCTACCGCGACGGTTTCGTCGCCGAGGCGCAAATCACGGGCCAGCTCGAACACCCGAACATCGTGCCGGTCCACGAGCTCGCGCTCGACGGCAGCGGCGTGCCCTACTTCACGATGAAGCTCGTGCAGGGCCAGGGCTTCCACCAGTGGCTGCTCGACCCGACGCGGCGGCCCGGCACGACCGAACGGCTCGAGCAAGGGCTCGAGATCTTCCTCAAGGTGTGCGACGCCATCGCCTACGCGCACCATCGCGGCGTCATCCACCGCGACCTCAAGCCCGACAACATCATCGTCGCCGGCTTCGGCCAGGTCTACGTGATGGATTGGGGACTCGCGCGCCTCACGCGCACGCGGCCCGCCTCGGGCGCGAACGCCCAGATGGAAGCGCCGGGTCCCGTCGGCACGCCCGCGTACATGTCGCCCGAGCAAGCGCGCGGGAACCCGGTCGAGATGGACGAGCGCTCCGACGTCTTCGGGCTCGGCGCGATCCTCTACGAGATCGTCGCGGGACGCACGCCGTACGGTCCCGAGCTCGACCCCGATCGCATCATCGAGCTCGCGAAGGCGGGCCGCGTGATCCCGATCGAGCAACAGGCGCGCTACATCGGCATCTCCAAGCGCATCCGCAACATCATCATGAAGGCGGTCGAGCCGCGGCCCGCCGATCGCTATCAGTCGGTGAGCGAGCTGCGCCACGAGGTGCACGGCTTCTTGCTCGGCGGGCTCCATTTGCCGCGGCGCGCGCACGCGGCGGGCGATCTCATCATTCGCGAGGGCGAGGCGGGCGACGCGGCCTACATCATCGTGAGCGGCAAGTGCCGTGCGTTCCGCCAGGCGGGCGACGTGGAGGAGACGCTCACCACGATGGGGCCGGGCGACGTGTTCGGTGAAATGGCGCTCCTGCTCGACGAACCGCGCGCGGCCTCGGTGCAAGCCGTCGAGCCCGTGACGCTGCTCGTGCTCGATCGCGCAACCCTGAGCGAAGGCCTCGGCGTCGAGGGTTGGACCGGCGCGCTCGTGCGCGCGCTTGCGCAACGATTCCGCGACCTCGAGCAACGGGTGCGGTCGTCCGGCCTACGCCGGGGTTGAGCTTTACCCGGTATTGAGCTAGCGCTCGATGGATGGCGTCCTTCGACTCCGCCCGCGGCTGCTACGTCGTGCGCGTCGTGTACGACGGGCCGGGGATGGCGGGCAAGACGACGAACTTGCAGAAGATCTGCGAATTCGTGCCGGCGACCCGGCGGGGTGAGCTCGTGACGCCCGCGCAATTGCGCGGCCGCACCATGTTCTTCGACTGGCTCGAGGTCGACGGCCCGAGCCGCGCGCCCGCGCCCATCAAGCTCCAGCTCGTGAGCGTTCCGGGGCAAATCGAGCGCAATTACCGGCGCCGTCCACTGGTCGAGGCCGCCGACGTCGTGGTGTTCGTGTGCGACGCGGCGCCCGCCCAAATCGCCGAGACGATGCGGGCGTTCGCGCGCCTGCGCGGCAGCCTGAAACAGCGCAAAAAGGCCATACCCGTCGTCGTGCAGGTGAACAAGCAAGACGTGGAAGGCGCGCTCGATCCCGAGCAAATGGGCAAGAAGCTGAAGCTCGCGCCGGGCACGACGGTGCTCTCCGCGAGCGCCGCGCAAGGCGTCGGCGTGAAGGAGACGCTCGCGATGGCGACGCGCCACGCGCTGCAGGTGCTCGGTCGCCGCGAGCTCGAGCCGCTGCTCGCCGAGCTCTCGAACGCGGACGCGCTCTTCGATCACGTGCTCACCTTCGAGGACAAGCCGCACGAGGGGCCGGTCGACGCCGAGGAGCTCTACATCGGCGCCGAGGACGTGGACGTCGAAGGGGACGCGGCCGCCGCGCACCTCGCGGCCTCGACGCTCGACGCGCTCGAGGCGAAAGCAAAGCGCGCCGCCAAGCGCTCGCGCGAACGCGGCGCGAACTGACGCGCTTCGAGCAGGGCGAGCGCCCGCCGTGGCTCGCAGGAATGCCGCTAGTGCTTGAGCTTGAGCCAGTCGCGGACGAACGCCCAGTCGCTCTTCTCGATGGTGTGCGTGAGGCTCCCGAGCAGCGCGAAGACGCCGAGCACGGTCGTGATTTCGGCCGCGAGAAGCACGGCCGAAGGCGCATGTAACGCGAGCTTCACGCCGAGACCCGCCGCGCCCGCGAGCGCGCCGAGCCCGAAGACGCGCAGGTACGCTTTGAGCGGGAACACGCGCGCCATCGGCACTTCGGCCGAACGAGCGATGAAATAGACGTAGGTCGTGACGTGCAGTACGAACGCGCAGGCCGCGCCCATGGCCGGCCCCACGAAGCCCACCGTGAGCACGAGCGGGATGCCGAAGAGCGCGTTGTAGAAGAGGCCGAGCCCGGCGGCTCGCACGACGTAACCGGGCCGGCCCGCCGCGAGGATCACGTTGCCGAAGGAAGCCACGCGCAGGAACGTGAGCACCGAGTACCAGCGAAAAATCGAGGCCGCGCTCGCGTACGCCTTCGTGAACATGAGCGGCATGAGCTCGTCGGCTCCGACGACGAGCGCCATCGTCACGGGCACGACGACGAGCGACACCTTGCGGATGCTGAGCCCCCAGAGGTCGAGCGCGGCGTAGGGTTTGCGCTCCTGAAAGAGCCGCACGAGCTCGGGCGTGTAGGCGGCGCCGACCGAATACGCGATGGTGCCGACGATCGGGACCTGCCAGGCGCCGGCCTGATAGTCGGCGAAACGCGTGTTCGGCAGCACGAGCAGGATGAGCCAGCGATCGAGCTGCGAGTTCACTTGCCCGAGCTGTTCGGTGATGCCGAGCGGCAGCGCGAACGCGAAGAGCTCGCGCCAGCTGATCGGGCTCGGACCGCGTTCGACGCGGCCGTAAAGCTGATGGAGCTCCCAGAAGAGCACCAGCGCGAACGACCAGCGCACGACGGCGTAGACCACGATCACGGTCCCGACGCTCGCCTGGAGCGCGAGCGGGACGAGCGTCGCGAGCGTGAGGCTGATGGTGCGGACGACCTGGAGCCCGGCGGAGTGCCGCGCGCGTCCCTCGGCGACGAGCAGGTTCGGCAGCAGCCGAAACGGCAAATCCGCGATGAGCGAGGGCGCCAGGATCAACATCAACCGGAGCTGCGCGTGGAACGTCGGACTGCCGACGCCGGCCGGCAGGAGCAGGCTGATGCCGGCCACCGCGTAGACGAGGAACGCCCCGAAAAACCCGAGCGACGCCGACGTGAGCACGATGCGGAGCGCGACGGCGCGGCGGGCCGGCGCGTCGCGATTGCTCACCTGGTAGAGCAGCGTCGCGGACAGACCGAGACTCAAGAGCATCGCGAGCGTCTCGTACACGAGGGTGATCGAGAGCAGCTTCGCCACGTCGGCCTTGCCGATGAGGCGCACGATGAGGAGCGGCGTCAGCGCCGACGAGAGCGTGGCGAGCGTCGTGCCGAGGACGAGAGCCCCCGCTTGGCGGGCCGGCTCGGGCTTTTTCTGGGCATCCACGCTGCGAGGTCTCGTATCACACGGAGCGTGCCGGGAGACCGGCGGCGGCCGATTTTTCGGCGAGAGCTCGATCGACGTGAACGAGGATGCGCTCCACGCGGTGTTCCCACGTGTTCTCGGACGCAAGTTTCAGTCTTTCCGCGAGGCCGGCCATAGGATCCGCGAGCGCCGCCTCGCACGCGGAGACGAACTCTTCGGCCGAGCGCGCGACGCGGACGGCGTCGTAATAGTCGTAGAGAGCCGGCAGATCGCTGATGACGAGCGGTTTGCCGCTCGCCAAAAGCTCGAAGAATTTGATGGGGAACGAGTACGCCGTGTACTCGTTGATGCGATACGGGATGACGCCGAGGTCGAAGCCTTTGACGTAGCCCGGCAAGAGCTCGTAAGCGCGGTGACCGAGCAAGTGCACGTTCGGCTCCGCGCGGAGCACGCTCACGTCCGTCGTCGGATCGCCCACGCCGACCGGGCCGACGAGCGCGATGGTGTACTCGCGGTGGCGCCGCGCGAGCGCCGTGAGCCAATCGGCGTGGAGCTTGTAATCGCTGACGGCGCCGAGAAAACCGATCACGGGGCGCGGCAGGGCGGCAAGGTCGTCGGGCACGACCGTCGCGTCGGCGCGCGCACGGCTGAAGTGCTCGAAGTCCCCCACGTTGTGCACGAGGTGCGTGCGCGCCGGATTGAGCGGCCGCTTCCTCTCGTAGAGCCCGGCGCTCGTCGTCGTCACCACGTCGGCGACGGCGCAGAGCGCGGCCTCGCGCTCGATGAGCCAACCCGGATCGGCCTTGTACGTCGGAAACTCCGTGTACTCGTCGACGCAGTCGTAGACGACGAGGCGGTGCGGGAGCTCGAGCACCTTGGGGCCGTAGCCCGGGTGATACACCCAGAGAATCGGATCCTCGATGCCTTCGCGCGCGAGAAACCGGGCGAGGAGCTCGAGCCTGAGGTCGAAGTTCGCGTAGATCGAGAAGGGGTGACTCGCCGGCTTTTTGCGGACGAAAACCCGCGGCGACAGAAACTCGAGCACCGTGACGCCCGCCTGCTCGAAGCGCGCCGGATCGAGCAGGGCGCTCACCGGAGAGCGGAGGGGCGTCTGATGCCGCGCCTTGCTGCGAACGAGCGCCGGCAGCGGGTTCGGGCCGAAGCTCACGTAATAGACGCGGTGCTCGCGGGCGAGCCGGCTCATGATGTGCTGCTTGTTCGTCCACATCCCGTCCTGCCAGGGTTGGGACGAGAGGCACATGATGGTGAGTCGCTCGCGCGCGCTCATGCGGCCGGGCTCCCGGGCAGCTCCACGCCGAGTCCGCGCAGGAGCTCGAGCATGCGCGCGCCGACGACGCTCTCGGCGTAGCGGGCGCGACAGGCGGCGTCCGCGCGGGCGCGGCGCTTCTGCACGTCGGCGTCCGAGAGGCGCCGGATGCGCGCGAAACCGACGGCGATGGCGTCGGGCTCGAGCGGATCGACGACCTCCCCGAGCTCACCGCGCTCGAGGATCTCGGCGGGGCCGCCGTGGTCGGGCCCGAGCGCGAGCAGGCCGCGCGCCATGGCCTCCGGAAACACCAAGCCGAACGGTTCGTCGAGCGGCACGCAGGCGAACACGTCGCTCGCCGCCGAGAGCTCGCCGAGCTCCGCGTCCGACAGAAAGCCGTGAAACCGCACCCCGGCCGTGACGCCGAACGCGCCGACGAGCTCCTTCAGCGAGCCGAGCGCCGGGCCCGTCCCGACGATGGAGAGCGTCGCCCGCGGATCGGTGCGCTGGCGGTAGCGCGAAAAACCCTCGATCAACGTGTCGAGATTCTTCAGCCACTCGAGCCGCGTCGCGCAGAGAATGCGCAAGCCGTCCCGCGCGAGCGGTGCTTTCTCGACCACCCGCTCCGGAAAGCGCACGATCGGCGGCAACACCTCCGCGTTCACGCTCGGGTAAATCCGGCGCACGCTCTCGCGCGTGTATTCGCTGAGCGCCCACACGGCCGTGAGCCCGAGCACGCCCTCGCGATCGGCGGCGACTTGGCTCGGGCGCCGGCGACCGACGAGCGGCCAGGCGCCGACCGGGCTCGCGAGCGAGCTCTTGTAATAATGCGGGCCGTGCCGCAGCGGCGCCCGGTCGGCGTTGGCCGAGAGATACGGATTCGAGGCCTCGGGGTGAAGCCAGCGCGGCGCCTCGAGGCAATGCCAGACGCGGGCGCGCGGACCTTCCGCCGCACCGAGCGCGGCGCTCAGCGGAAAGCCGTGCGCGAGCGCCAGGTCGGCCCCGGCGAGCTCGCGCAGCAGCCAGCCGAGCCGGCGCCGTCCGAGCGTGCGCGTGAGGCGCGGGCGCTTGCCGTCGAGCACCCGGTACCACGCGTCAACGGGCACGCCCGCGAGCCGCGCGTCCCAGTTTTCGGGATCGTAGACCAGGGTGCGCACGCGCACGTCGGCGCCCGCGCGTTCGAAAAAGCGTGCCTGGTCGGCCAAGAGCACTTCGGCGCCGCCCACCGCGTCGAGCGCGCGATGAAGGAATCGCACCTGAGGCGGGGCCATCGGCGGCCCTGAGTATCACACCTCACCCCGAGCCGCCCCGGGTCGGGCTAACGTGGCCCCGTGCGCCTCGTGCTCGTGACGCAGGATTTTCCGCCCCGGCACGGCGGGATCCAGACGTACGCGCTCGAGCTCGCGCAAAGGCTCGCGCCCCGGCTCGAGGCGTTTGCGGTGATTGCGCCCGAGGCCGAAGGCGCGGCCGCGATCGACCGCGAGCTCCCCTGGCGCGTGCTCCGCCGCGGCAGCTCCGACACGCTCGTCGCGGCGGCGGCGCCGCTCCTCGCCGAGCTCGCGTTCACGGAGGGTTTCGATCGCACGCTGCACGCGCAGTGGAGCACGACGCCGGCGGCGCTCGGTCTACGCGCCGTCGGGCGGGTGCGGCGGGTGGCGACCGTCGTGCACGGCCGCGAGCTCTTGCTCGCTCCTTGGCGCGCCGTGCCGTTCGCGCAGCGGGGCTACGACGCGGTGCGCCGCCGCTCGCTCACGAGCGTGGACCGCGTGCTCGCGACGGGCACCTTCACCGCCGGACTCGCGCGCGAGCTCGGCGTGCGAGACGAGCGCATCCGCATCACCGGCTGCGGCACCGATCCGGAGCGCTTTCGCCCGGTCGACGCGTCGGCGCTCCGCGAGCGGCTGGGACTCCGCGGGCGCGCGGTGCTCGTCACCCTCGCGCGGCTCGTCGCGCGCAAGGGGATCGACAGCGTGCTTCGGGCGTTGCCCGCCGTGCGGCGCGCGGTGCCGAACGTCGCGTACGTCGTGTGCGGCGACGGACCGGAACGCGAGCGGCTCGCGACGCTCGCGCGCGAGCTCGGTGTGGCCGACGCCGTCCATTTCGCCGGGAGCGTCGCGGACGCGGAGCTCCCGCGCTGGTACTGCCTCGCGGACGTGTTCGTGATGCCTTCGCGCAGCGAGCCGCCCGACGTGGAGGGCTTCGGCATCGTCTTTCTCGAGGCGGGCGCGTGCGAGCGAGCCGTGGTCGCGGCGCGCGCCGGCGGCGTGCCCGACGCGGTGGCGGACGGGATTTCGGGCCTGCTCGTGACGCCCGGCGACGTGAGCGAGCTCGCGACGAAGCTCGTCGAGCTCCTCGCGGATCCGGCGCGTGCCGCGGAGCTCGGCCGGCAGGGCCGCAAGCGCGTGCTCGAGGAGCTCAACTGGGACCGCGTGACCGACAAAACGCTCGCGGCGCTAGAGTAGCGACCGCAACACCGAGCTCGTCTTCTCCGCCGAGGCGTCCCAATCGAGCTCGCGGGCACGAGCGAGGCCGCGCTCACGCAAACGGGTGCGCTCCGTTTCGTCCGTCAGGAGAGTGAAGAGCGCGTTGGCCATGTCCGGCACCGACGTCGGATCGCAATAGAGCGCGGCGTCGCCGCAAACCTCCGGCAAGGAAGCCGCGCGCGCGACGAGCGCCGGCACGCCGAGCGCCATCGCCTCGAGCGGTGGCAAGCCGAAGCCTTCGTAAAGCGACGCGAGCACGAGCCCGGACGCGTGCGCCACGTAGCTTTTGACGCGCTCCGCGTCGACCGCCCCCAAGAAACGAACCCGCGACGCGAGCGGCGCCGGCACTTCACGCCGGAGCGGCTCGGCGTCGCCCGGCCCGACGAGGACGAAGTCGTGCGGCACGCGCTCGGCAATGGCCGCGAACGCCGCGAGCGTGCGCGGCAGGTTCTTGTGCGGCTTCAGATTGCCGACGTAAACGAGGTACGGCCGCGGCTCGGGCGACGGCCCCGGCGGGCGCTCGAACCACGCGCGCTCGATCCCGTTCAGCGCGACTTCGAGCGGACAGCGAAACGCACCCACCTTCTTCAGCACTTCGTCGCGCGTGAACGCCGAGACGCAGAGCACCCCCTCGGCCCGCCTGCGGATGCCGCGCAGCATCGCCGCGAGGTAGAGCTCCTTGTCCCAGCGGGCGCGCGCGCCTTCGGGCGGGTCCACGTAGAAAACGTCGTGAATCGTGACGAGCAAACGCCCCGGCCCCGCGAGCGGCGCGTTCACGTGCGGAGCCCAGAAGACGCGCGTTCGGCGCGGCGTGTGGAAGAGGAGCCCCGGCTGCTCGGCGGCGCTGTAGATCCCGGCGCGAAATTCCTTCGTAGCGAGCCGCTCGGAGGGGACGAGCGCGGCCTTGGCGAGCGCCGCCCGCTCACCGAGCAGGCAAAACCGCGCCTCCGGGACGCGCGCGACCACGCGCGGCAAGAGCGCGCGGAGGTAGGTCCCGATGCCCGTCGCGTGCAACATGCGCGCATCCACCGTGACGAGCGGGGCTTCGGGCTTCACGAGCCGACGATAGCGGCACGCTCCCGGTCCGTGCTAGGCCTTCCCGCGCGTGTCACGTGCCGCCCGGTTCGCGTCGTGGCTCGTTCGTCCGCTGCGGGCGCTCGCCGCGGAAGACAGGGCGGTCCTCGTCATCGCGCTCGGCTTCGCCGCGACGGAGCTCGTGACGTTCGGTTGGGATCTGCCCGGGTCCCACGGCTGGGAGAACGACGGCATCGCGCCGCGCGATCTGTTCGGCGGGCTCGCGCACAACCTCACGCCCGGCGCGACCCATCGTTATCCGCTCCTTCACTACCTCTTGCTCGGGCTGCTCTCGCTCCCCGCGCTGCTCGCGGCCGTCCTCTCCGGCCCGCTCACGGCCGCGGGCGTGCGGAGCCGCGTGCTCTCCGTGCCGTGCATGACGGCGATCGCACTCCTCGCGAAGGCGCTCGCGACGCTCATGGGCGTCGTGTGCATCATGGTCCTCGCGCGCATCGTGCGCCGGACGGTGAGCACGCGGGCCGGCCGGTACGCCGCGCTCTTCGCCGCGGTCAACCTCACCTTCGCGTTCTACGCGCGCGTTTCGAACCTGGACGTCCCCTACCTCACCTGGACGGTCCTCGCGCTCGACGCCGTGCTCGACGTCTTCGAGAGCGGCGACGCGCGCGCGTACGGCCGCGTGGGCCTGTTCGGCGCGGCGGCGGTCGCGACGAAGGACCAAGCGTACGCGAGTTTTCTCCTGGTCGTGCCGCTCTATTTCGTGCTCTTGCCGCTCGTGTCGCGCGAGCGGCTCTCACGCGCGCACGTGCGGCTTTGTCTGCGCGGCGCGGCGACGGGCGCGGTCGCCTACGGGCTCGCGAGCGGCGCCTTGTTCAACCCGACCGGTTTCGTCAAGCGACTCGCGGAGCTCCGCGGTCCGTCGAGCGAGCTCTGGCGCATGTACTCGCGGGACGCGGCGGGCTTGCGCGCCAACGTCGCGGACGTCGTGCACGCGGCCGCGCACGACTTTTGGCCGACGCCGGTGTTCGCGGTGGCGTGCCTCGGCGTGCTCCTCGCGCTCGCCGGCAAGCCGGGACCGACCAGCATCGAGAGCCGCGCGCTGCGCCTCCTGCCGTTCGTCGCGGGGTTCGGCAGCCTCGTGTTTTTCACGCTCGCGGTCGGCCGCTCGGAGCACCGGTTTCTCTTGCCGTTCGGCTTCTTTCTCGCCGCCTACGCGGGCATCGCCGCGGACGCCTTCGTGGGGGCGACCGCGGCGCTCCGGGCCGAAATCGTCGGGCGCGCCGTGACGACGCTCGTGCTCGTCTGGTGCGCCGTCACGAGCGCCGCGACGCACCTCACGATGCTCGGTGACGCGCGGCGCGAGGTCGCGCGCTTTCTCGAGCAGCTGCCGCGCGGCAGCACCGTCGAGACGTACGGCCTGGTCGTGTACGCGCCGCATTTCGACGTGTCGCCCTCGTCGCCGTACCACGTCGTCCGGGTCGGACCGGAACGCCCGAAGTCGCGTAACCCACTCGTCGGCGCGACCGAGCTCGAAGGTCGCATCGCGGACGCCGGGCTGCGCATGCCCGCGGCCATCGTCGTCTCCGAGGGGTTTGCGACGCCCTACCTCGCCGTGAGCGACGACCCCTCACGGCCGCTCACCGGCGTGAACCAGGCGCGCCGCGCGGACACGGCGACCTACGACTTCGTGCACGCCGCCGTGACGGACGGCTTGCCCGGCTATCGCCTGGCGCTCGCGGCACGACCGTCGCTGCCGCGGTGGGCACGGGCGTTCGGCCTGCACCCGGTCGCGATTCAGGGCACGACCGGCCTGTCGGTCTGGGTGCTCGTGCGCTCGGATATCGACTTACCGGCCGAGAATCACGGGTAGGTCGCGCCCAACACGGCCCTGAGTCAGTGTCGCCGGTCGAGGGAAAAACGGGTCGGCGGCAGCGCCGCGAGCAGGGTCGCGATGACCGCGAGCAAGAACGGGTACTCGAGCGAGACCCCGGCGCCGGTGCCCACGCGGCCGAGCAAGCCGAGCTGGACCCAAATCACGATGCCCCACATCGTGGCCGCGACCGCCGCCGCCGCGATGCGCGAGTACAGCCCGAGCGCCAGGAACAACCCGGCCAGCTCACCCGCCGTCACCACGTAGGCGAAGCTCTCCGGGAAGCCGTGGGCGAGCATCTGCCTGCCGACGGCGGCGACCGGCCCCTGAATCAGTTTGCGGACACCATGCGGAAACACCAGGACGCCCGTCACGATGCGGAGCAGCGCGAGGGCGCTGGAATCAGAAAGCTTGGACACGGCCGAGCCGGCACCGTCCCACTCCCGAACCACCAACGCAAACGTTAGTGTCGTGAGGTGCGCGGATCCTTCACGCGCTCCCGAGCTTTCGTCGACTTGGTTCGGGCGGCAGCGGGCCGAACCCGTGTCGACCGAGACACGCGTGGCGTCACTGTGACACCCGGATCATGTTGCGGTCGGCGTGTGCCGGGCAGCAAAACGCGTTCGGAGCACAAAAATCTCCAATTAGAGGATTCTTAGAAACCGGCACGGACGCTGCATACGTAACTGCAGAAGACAATGCCCGCGTTCTTGAGATTCCTGCTCTGGACAGCCGTGGTGGTCGCACCCGGTGGCGTCCTGCTCGCGCCCGTACTGGCCGCGGATGAGATCCGCCGCCGTCGGCGCACTCAAGCCGGCTGAGCTGAGAGAGCGGCTCCGGCCGCTTCGATTCGCCGGCCGACGGGTTCGGTCTGACCTCTGAAGGCTCCGGCGCCGTGGGTGGTCGCGGTGGAAACCGGGCGGCCGCCGGATCCGTCAGGGCCGGGAGAGGTCCGGCTTCTGGCGGGGCGGATCGAGCCAACCGTAGGCGTCGAGGAACCGGAGGAACGGCCGGTAGTGGAGGGTGACCGGCGGGAGATACTGGCCGTCGAGCTCGCGCTCCCAGTACTGGCCCTTCGCGTGCGTCGGAGCGAACCGGTACGTGTAAAGGAGGGCCCGGATCGCGCGGGGCGGGCGGTCGGGAAACGGATCCTTCGCGAGCAACGTCTTCGGCAGCGCGTCACCCCGGAGGAGCTCGTAGACGAGGTGAACGATCCAGGGCTCCCGTTCGAAGTTCGAGAGGCCGGCAAACCACATCTGCCAATCGAGTCGGTAGTGGTACGGCGTGACGAGGCACGGCGGCCGGCGGATGTCCCCGGGCTTGCACGGAAACTCGTACTCGCGCCAGACCGCGTGCGGATCCTCCGGATCGTCGAGCGTGCCCGCGAGGACCACCTCGTGGCGCTCGCGCTCGATGCTGCCGAACGCGCCGTACGTGTTCACGAAGTCGAACGGATTGAACGAGTCGTTCATGTGCTGTCGCTCGGATAGGAGATTCACGACCGGGCCGATGCTGAGCAGGCCCACGAGCACGCCGATGGCCGCGGTCGCAATCCGACGCGCCCGCGAGGGCTCGCTCAGGCTCCGGCGCAGACCGTCGAGCCGAAGCCGCCACACGCGAGGCAAGAGCCGCCCGAAGACGCCGTCGTCGAAGCACGCGAGCGCGATCAGAATCGTGAGCCAGTTCAAAAACGACAGATTGCCGCTCAGGATCAGGATCGTCTGAAACAGCACGATCACGGCGCCCGCCGCGATCCTGAGCTTGCGCGGCCCGAACACGCCGAACGGCGCGACGACCTCCGCGAAGTGATTGAAGAGCACGCCGGCGGTGTGCGTCCACGCCGGCATGAAGTGGAAGTAGTAGCTCAGCGGGCCGGGGTTCGGCTGCGTCTCGTAGTGGAAGTCGAGACATCGCAGCTCGCGCCAGCACGGGTCGCCGCGCAGCTTGATGAGGCCGGCGCCGAGCATCAGGCGGAACGTGAGCCAGCGGAAGAGCACGATCACGAGCACGGGCGGCGGCTCGGCGACGTGGAGCAGCCTCGGCCGCCAGAGCGGCGCGAGAAACACGGCGAGAAAGCCCGCCTCGCACAAGAGGATGTCCCAGCCGTAGCCGTAGAAGATTTGACCGACGTGGACGAACGACAGGTAAAGCGCCCAAAGCGTGACGAGGATCGGCACGTTGACGACGCCGGCGAGCACGAGCGCGCCGAGCGCGAGGCCGAGCCACGCGGCGAGCTCGAGCGTGCGATCCGAGGAGCCGAGCCAAAACAGCGTCGGCAAGCGGTAGAGCGCGGCGGGGCCGTCGAAGTGGCGCCACACGCGTTCGAGAAACGGCGCCACCGGGAGCAACCCGCGCGAGCCGATGAGCGGCTCCACCTGCCGCACCAGGATCGCGAACGCGACCACGTACATGAACCCGAGCCCGCGCAGGAGCACCACGCGCGTGAGCAGGTATTGCCGGGCGAGCACCGGGCGGAGCGGCGGCTCCGCGCCCTCGGGCTCGAGCGTGGGCGAGTCAGCCATTGACGACGTTTTGCGGTTTGCCGGCGAGAATGCCGGCGACGTTCGCCGCCGTCACCGCGAGCAGGCGTGCGCGGGCGCTCCGAGTCGTCCAGGCCTGGTGCGGCGTGACGACGCAGCGCGGCGCGGAGAGCAAGGGGTGCTCGAGCGGCGGCGGCTCCGCCGTGAGCACGTCGAGTCCCGCGCCGGCGATGACCCCGCGCTCGAGCGCGCTCGCGAGCGCCGCTTCGTCGACCAGGGCGCCGCGCGCGGTGTTGAGCAAGAACGCCGAGGGGCGCATGGCGGCGAGGCGCTCCGCCGAGACCAACCCACGCGTCTCGGGCGTGAGCGGACAATGGAGCGAAAGCACGTCACTCTCGGCGAAGAGCGCGTCGAGCTCGCGGTATTCGACGCCGTCGGGCGCCGCCGGCAAGCGCCGTGACGGCGTCGCGAGCACGCGCATGCCGAGCGAGCGAGCCGTCGCGGCGACGCGCCGCCCGATGGCGCCGAACCCGACGACGCCGAACGTGAGCCCGTCGAGCTCGATGAGCGGCGCGTTCCAATACGTGAAATCGGCCTGCTTCGACCACTCGCCGTGGCGCACGCCGGCCGCGTGCGCACCCACGTGCGCGGTGAGCTCGAAGAGCAGCGCGAAGGTGTGCTGCGCGACGCTCGCGGTCGAGTACGCGGGCACGTTGCACACGGGGATGCCGCGTGCGCGCGCGGCGCGAGCGTCCACCACGTCGAAACCCGTGGCGAGCACCGTGATGCCCGCGAGCTCGGGCAAGCGCCCAAGCTCGCTCGCGCCGAGGCGCGTCTTGTTCGTGACGACCACGCGCGCTCCCGCCGCGCGCGGCACGACCAGCTCCGGCTCGGTGCGCTCGAACACCTCGAGCTCGCCGAGCGCGCCGAGCGGCTCCCACGACAGGTCCCCGGGGTTGAGCGTGTGCCCGTCGAGTACGACGATGCGCGGCATGCGCCGCGACTCTAATCCCGGGACTAACGCCGTGCGCTCACGATTGCGGCGCGGCTCAGGAACTGCTGGAACATGGCGCGGTTCGTCGCCGACGGCGCCGTGAGGTAACCGTAAGGCTGCTTCACGTGCCCGGCGAACAGGCAGCCGACGGCGCGGTCGAAGCTGCGCGCGCCGGGACCGAGGTCGACCGATTTCGCGCTGTCGTCGGCGAGGCGTCTCACCACGGTCTGGAGCTGTTCGCACCAGCCGGGACGCT